>Ga0209550_10000152_pt1 | contig 58038 bp, 89 predicted proteins | sample LauGreSuBDMM15SN_2_FD_187567 | JGI IMG/M metagenome (GOLD analysis project Ga0209550, IMG submission 187567) | Freshwater lake microbial communities from Lake Michigan, USA - Su13.BD.MM15.SN (SPAdes) (version 5) | ecosystem: Environmental > Aquatic > Freshwater > Lake | place: Lake Michigan... | reverse complement strand
CATGTGCCGTTCAGCAAACAAAAAGACACAGAAGTAGTAACAGTCACAACCAGCCCAGCTACATTTATACTAGACACATTTGTTTATCTTGCTAAACAGCAGGGTATTACCAAGCCCAAGATCTCTCCAGAACTAAAACAGTTCTCTGGCAATGATATCAATGACGTCAAGATTGCCAAGCTGGTAGCAGGCATGAAAGGCTTTGCACAAAGTTGCGAAGCCAATGATATGTTTGGCAAAGGCGCACTCAGCAGGTATTCGTCAGCCAGTGACTTTGTACAAGCATTCTGGCAACGCTATGAAGAAAAAGCCATGATTGATGTTGCAGGCAAAAAGCGTGACAAAGCGCAAACACCTGATGCTGTTGCTCGTGCAGAAAATGATAGAGAAAAGATTCTTACCGGGTTAAATATGGTTAAAGGGTTATTTGCATGAAGATCAGAGATATTATTACCGAAAGTCGCAAACGCATAGTTGAAGGCGCACACATTGTACATCCAGAAGACCTGGTGTTCGGCGAAGGCATTCCTGGCGCACAACGTGCAGTGGCAGCACTAGGCCAAATGGCCAAAGGCAAAGAATTGACCACAATCAAGTGGGACGGATTTCCAGCACTGGTGTTTGGTCGTAATGTTGATGGTGAGCTCATGGTCGTGGACAAGCACATGTTTGATAAAAAGTCAGGCGAAGGTCGTGTGACCAGCCCACAAGCGTTCCAACAGTATGATGCCAATCGTGGTGCTGACCGTGCTGACCTATATGGCAAAGTTAATGTGATCTGGGGTGCATTAGAAAAAATTATTCCCAAGAACTTTCGTGGTTTTTACATGGGCGACCTGTTGTATGCAGGCAAGCTATCACCAGACAACGGATTTTACACATTCAAACCCAACACAGTGACCTACAAGGTCAAAGCCAACAGCGGCGCAGGCAAGCACATTGGTTCTAGTGTGGCTGGTATTGCAGTACACACATTTATTCCTGGCATTGGCGAAGGTGACCAACCTCTTACTGGTCTTGGAGGCTTGCCTTCAGATGGTCCCATATGGTTTGTAACAGGTGAGATGCCTGTACCCAAGGTCAAGATGGATACAGGCGCAGTCAATGCCGCAAACTCAACTATTAAACAATATGAAGGTGCAGTAACTGACTTTATTGGTCAGCTGACAGCAATGAAAGCCAAGGGAGTGCTCGGGGCTATCAGTACCTATATCACCAGCAAGATCACTGGTGGATCATTTGATAACATGCTGGCAGGCTTCTACCAGTATTTGCCAAGCAAGCTAAGTCCAGCGGCAGCTGGTAAATTGCTAGGCAGTAACCAAGACGGCTGGTTGTACAAAGAAGGTGCACCGGGACTAGAAGGATTATTTGCTATCTGGGTAGCAATATACAATTTGAAACTCAACATCAAGCAACAGATTGACACACAGGTAGGTGCAGGCGATATACAAGCATTCACCGGCAATGATTCGGGACACGAAGGCTATGTAGTAGGTGGTGGCGACGAAAAGATGAAGCTGATTGATCGCCTGGGATTCAGCAAGGCAAACTTTGCCAAGAACGGATAACATGTTTGATTTTATAAAAGATGAGTTGGTTGAAGCAAGGTTGTTTAAGTATCCAGACAACCTCAAAGGACGTAGCTCTCTTGACCTGGCAAAGTTGCTGTTCTCTAGCATCCTGGTACTAGAAATACTGCGAGTGGAAAATGAATCGCAGGCCTGGACCTATGTAAATCGCACCATGGCGTTCAACGACTTTGATCACATGCGTTCGGGCACAACAGATCTAGCCAACATGATTGCTGTACTAAGCAACCAAAATGACTACGAAGATCAGCTAAAAACCAAGATTGGATTGTATGCTCCTGCCCTGCAGATCAAAACATACCTGCGCACTTTCTTTGCAAACACACACAGTAGCATTCGTAGCTTTTTGATCAAGCTAGACGAAGACCTAATGATTGCTGGCAGCGATCTACATCAAGCTCGTAGAACAGTCAGTGACTGGGCAGGTGCAACATCGGGCGAAAAAAGTCTTGCCTGGGCAACATTAACCAGGGTTTTTAACCAACAGGGTACACAACTAGATATCTGGGTACTGGCTAAAAATCACTTCATGCACTGACTTTATAGTACCAAATCATAAATATTTACAAGCGCACTGCGCTATATTTTTAGGAGAAATAACATGGCAATCGGAGCAACAAGAGTCCACGGTGGTGTGGGCCTAGAAGGTGTAATTAACGGAGAATCAGGTGCAGAACTAGGCGCCAGTCTAGCATTCTTTCACATTCAACCACGTGTGGCTGGTCTAACAGCAGTTGACCTACGCGGTGAAATGGCAGCTAATCCAGACGGAGGTTTGGGCCTAGCAGTAGAAAAGATTCTGCAAACTATGCCTAGTGGCGTTATTAGCTACAGCATGGCTAACACAGCAGCCAGCAATATCTACGTTATTACAGATGGTGTTAATGCACCGTCAGCTGCTGTGGTACAGGCAGCAATCGTAGCATTGGGAGCAGCAGTTGGTACAAACAGTATTGACCTGACAGGCACATTGGTAACCGCTGGTACAACATTCACTGTAGCTTAATAAGCATCTGTAGCACAAAACAAAAAAGGCAGGCAACTGCCTTTTTTGCTGATCAATCATAAATATTCACAAGCGCATTGCGCTATAATCTTAGGAGAAATAACATGGCAATCGGAGTTACTCGTAGTGCAAACTACACATATGCTGGTACAACCGGCTCATTCAACGGTATTAATAACGGCACCATCGGTACCCCAGGTACTTGGTCACTAGGTGCAGAAGGTCAATTTGGCGGCAGCGTTGTATTATACAGCGTCAATGCACAAGCAAGTTTGGCAGCACAAGATGATGCTAACAGCGAGGCACTAGAAGCAATTCTTCGTGTGTTTCCATCAATCATCTGTTTCTTTGCACATGCAACCTCAGGTATCATCAACATCATCTGTGATGGTGTAAATGCACCTCCAGCAGCCGCTCTAGAAGCAGCTCTTGACGCAGTTGGTACAGTTAATAGTTTTAACTGTGCTGCATGTACAGTTGCAGTTGGTACCAGCTTTGTTGTAAGTCCAGCTGGCGCTTAATAGTTCGTCGTTTACAATTAGGTTTTTCCTAATGGTAGAACAGAGAAGGCACTTTTATAGTGCCTTTTTTGTTGGCGATAAGTAATAGCATGGACTCACGTAATTACATTGCAGGATATACTCTAGTTGATATTACCGACACAGGTGTGACTCGAGATCGAGGAACGCAAGAGCTTGAGCGTAATCAACAGCGTAACTGGGAGACAGTGATACAGTGTATTAGTCTCCGTGCCCAACCAATGGGACTGATACAACAGGTCACAGACCATAATCTAGAAGACTACGAGTTTGGCGAGATGTATACTGGCAATCATCGTGTGTGGAGTTTTGCATTCACAGTGGAACACGAAAGCGTGTTTCGGCATCTCGACAATCCTTTGTATTATCTTGATGAGAGCTTTGACAAAGTACCAGTGATCACATACCTGAGCGAAACCGCTAAATTCATGCTTCCGATATTTTGGACAAGTGGTGCCATCAAAAACATATATTTTAAAATTTGTTCATTTGACTTAAATAAGTGATAGACGATGCTCTGGCAATCATTGGCTCAAATCATGGCTCACTTTTATGGCATATTAAACCGCATCTCGCAAATTTAGAAAGCGACATTATGTCCACGAATATTGAAAAACAGAGCCTTGAAGCCCACGTCGAACTGTGTGCAGAAAGGTATGAAAAATTGGATAACAAACTTGACGCAGTTGAGCGTAAAGTAGAAAAACTAGAAGAGCACATTATTGCTATTCGGGAATCTCTGGCTGGCTCTGGCGATAAACAGAGCAAGCAAATAATAGCAATAGGAACTGCTATTATATCTGTGCTGATTGCTGGATTGATAACATTAACTGTGCATCTAATTAATAAATGAAAATAATTGAATTAGTTAACAATATACGTATTCCTATCACAAACGAGGAATCGGATGTGTTAGCACTATTCCGGGAGAACGCTGAAGTTCATCGGCAGGATCTAAATGAACGACAGATCCAATTGGCCAACAGCCTAGTCAACAAAGACGTACTATATCGTCAAAATCAAAATGGTCGAATCACATACCACAAAAAAACGGCGTAAACAAAAAGCCTACAAATTAGCCGAGCAACAGGTAGCCGAAGAAGTTATGGCTACCTATTTGAGCTGGTGGTCTAAACAGCAGATACAAACGCTGGTAAACCGCGGCGAACTAATCATGCTGCCGCTACCCAGCAGCAATGGATACCGGATCAATCAGTATAACGTGTATCCCGACAGCGGTGCCTGGGCAGTTGATAACAACAACAACGACAAAAAAATACTGTTCTCAAGCAAAATATCAGCAGTGATGTATTGCCTCCTAGAGTATAAAAAGCTCTTCAACAGGTCCATGGAACTTCGTGCGCAGGATCAAGCTGTGCGCAAACTAGATCATGACTATCAACTGTACAGGCATAAGTATAAAAGTGCCAGTGCTTCCCATAATGGGTTTGCACAAGATCTATATGATGCTAGACTGAGCGATGTTGGCCCTAAGCTAACGGCAGCTCAGGAATATCTAGATAAATTGATCAATTCGGCTAAATACATTAAGATTTGGGATAAACAACCATGAGACTACAAGAAATTGGCAGCAGAGCAACAGCAAAGCGCATTAACAGAATAAATGAAACCCGCTTTGGGTTTGGTATTGATTATAGCAAACTCACTGTTGGCAAAGCACAACATCTGAGCCGCGCACTAGGTGAAAACCTGAACCAACTGCGCCGCAACTATGGTGTACACACCGCAGAGAAGAATCCAAAGTACATGGAACTGCTAATGGTGCGTGAAGGATTGAATCGTTGGATTAGCGAGAATCGCCAGTTGAACGAAAGTGAAATGGGGAAGTCAGAAGCTATCCTGGCCGCCAAGGACATGGTAGATAGTATTCAGGACATGATTGAAGATGTTAGCAAGATGCAGAACGAACAGATGCCTGCACTTATTGATACTATCCGCGATCAAATTGGTAGCGAACAAGCAGACGCATTTAAAGGTGCAGTTGGCAGTGTTCTAAGCAACATCCTACAACAACTAACAGGCGCCCGTGAACAAACAGACAATGCCGCACGTAATCTAGCTGGTGAAGGTTCACCAGACATGGGCATGGGTGGTATGGATGCCGGTGGCGATATGGGTGCTCCAATGCCTGGCGCTGCTCCTGGTATGGGCCCTGAAAGCGAAATGGACATGGGCGACGAATTTGCCGCAACAGATGCTGCCGCAGGCGGCGAAGTAGACCTGGGCAGAGAAAAGCGTTAATCATGCGCATTGATGAAGTAAGTGGTAGTCCGGCCGGTGATGCCAATTTGGTTACCATTCTACAATTTCTTCGTAGCCGAGCCCACAACAAAAAATTAACTCCAATCATTGGTACACAGAGCTTGATCAACATGGTCAAGAATCAGGGTGGTAGCGAATATTTCACATTTGACAATCTTGTGGCTGCACAAGAAAACAATCCTGCAATTGGCGAACTGATCAAGAATCTTGATCGGGAAAAAGTCACCCTAAAAGGATTTGGTGACGAATCGGACTCAAGTGCTGTTGACCAAGATCAAGCCAGCAAAGATCAAGCAACGACTCCAGATCCAGAAAAAACGGTCAAAGCAATGGCTAAATCAGCCATGGCCAATCGCTCCTAACCCATAGACATTTTTAGATAAATACCTTATACTTGTGTAAGGATAATTTTTCAATGGACGCAACATTTTTTAGAAAGTACGCAGATATGATTACTGAAGCTGACGCTGTGGTCAATGACACTTGGTTCGAAAAAGGTTCATTTCCAACATTCAAAAAACCTGCGGTTGAAAAATATGAAATAGCACAAGAACCTGGCACTGTGGAAACACTAGAAGGTCCTGTCAGGTATGACACAGGTCATTATATCATGACTGGCCCCAAAGGTGAGCAGTATCCTATCACACCAGAAAAGTTCCGTGAATACAAAGACGACCTAGGTGATGGTGAATGCACCCCTAAGAAAATCATGAAGGTAGCTAAACTTGCTGACCATGATGGTGTACTGCATACCAGCTGGGGTGATCTAAACTACACCACAGGCAATGACTATATTGTCAAGCATGGCTCGGGCGACTACGGTGCTGTCAAAACAGATATCTTTGCCAAGACCTACGATACCTCGAACGTACAATAACATGGCATACTCAGACAAGGTAATTGATCATTATGAAAACCCACGCAATGTGGGCAAGCTAGAAATTGACGACTCAGTTGGCACCGGCATGGTAGGCGCACCTGCCTGCGGCGATGTCATGAAACTACAGATAAAGGTGGACCATGATACCGGTATTATTACAGATGCAAAATTTAAAACGTATGGCTGCGGATCGGCTATCGCGAGTTCGAGCCTCATTACGGAGTGGGTCAAAGGAAAAACACTCGACGAAGCCGGAGCAATCAAAAACTCCGACATCGCCGAAGAGTTAGCCTTACCGCCAGTAAAGATACATTGCTCAATACTCGCTGAAGATGCAATCAAGGCAGCAATAAAAGATTATAAGGAGAAATCAATTGGCAACAGAAATTAAACCCCTATCACGCTCAGAACGTGAGGCAGCAATCAAAGACAAAGCAGGACTGGTAATTGTTATCATGGCTCTGTTCCTGGCTGTTACTACATACTTCTCAAGCATGCATTCAGGTGCGGTGTTAAAGAACATGCTCAAGGCCACAGACACCTATGCTTTCTATCAAAGCAAGAGTATCAAGCAAAGCATTGCCGAAGGACAACTGGAACAAACTCAAAACCCACGACGCCGAGCAGAACTTGAAGCCAAGATTGCACGTTACGAGTCTGACCCTGCAAAGCAAGAAGGCAAGAAAGAACTGTTGGCAAAAGCACAGGCATTCGAAGCCGCACGTGATGATGCAAGCAGGCATACTCCGTGGCTGACATTTGCCAGCATGACATTCCAGTTGGCGATTGTGTTACTGAGTGCAAGCATCCTGGCAGTCAACAACAAGATGTACAAGATCAGCGAAGTAGTGGCCGTAATAGGTGTGATACTGCTGAGCCAGGGTATTTGGTTGTGGTTGTAAAATGATCACACTTACCGAGCTTGCGGCACGTAAGATTCTACAACATATAGAACGTCGTGGGAACGGTATTGGCATTCGTGTTGGGGTCAAAACAACAGGTTGCTCAGGACTGGCATATGTGTTAGAATACATTGACACTGCACCAATCACACGTGATTGGTTCAAATATGAAAGCCATGGCGCCAGGGTTTGGGTCAATGGCAAAGATAGCATATATCTAGACGGGCTAGAGATAGACTATAAAAAACAAGGACTCAATGAAGGGTTCGACTTTAACAACCCACAGGCCAAGGATTATTGCGGATGTGGAGAAAGTTTTCGACTAAATGATAATTCAAAAATACGATTACAAACCACTGAGTCGGACCACAGTTGAGGGCAAGCGCCATTATGCATTGCCCAATGGCGATAAAGTACCTAGCGTAACCACAATCCTAGATCGTACCAAAAGCGAAGAAAGCAAGGCGGCTCTTGCTAATTGGAAAAAACGTGTGGGTGAACAACAGGCACAGCAGATCGTAACTGAGGCCGCCAATCGCGGTACTCGTATGCACAGCTATCTAGAATCATATATCCTTGGTGATGATCTGAAACCGTTGCCTTCTAATCCTTTTGCACACCCTTCATGGTTCATGGCCGCAGAAGTTATCCTCAAAGGACTGTGCCATGTAGACGAATATTGGGGGTCAGAAGTACCAGTATACTACAGTGGGCTATACGCAGGTACCACAGACTGTGTAGGAGTGTGGAAAGGCCGGCCTGCTATCCTGGATTTCAAGCAGAGCAACAAGCCCAAAAAGCGTGAGTACGTTGGAGATTATTTTATCCAGCTTGCTGCCTATGCAGAAGCACATAATGACACACATGGTACCAATATAAGTGACGGTGTAATTCTAATGGCTGTGCAGCCTAAATTGCAGGAAGATGGCACCTATAGCACCCCAGAATACATGGAATTCACCATCGAAGGTGACGAATTTGAACACTGGAGACAAGAGTGGTTCAAGCGAGTTGAGCTATATTATCTAATGAGCTAAATACTCCATATACCGGGGTTTTTAGCAAAATGGCAATTGTACAGATATCAAGAATTACGCACCGCAAAGGGCTGCAACAGGATTTACCTGCTCTGGCATCAGCTGAGCTGGGTTGGAGTTTAGATACACGTCAACTGTATATCGGAAATGGCACAATTACCGAAGGTGCTCCGACCGAAGGCGTTACAGAAGTTTTAACGCAATACTCAGACTTGCTTAACATTGGTGACCAGTACATTTTTAAAGGTTCACTGTCTGGCTATACTTCGCAGACTGGCGCTACATCATTATCACCAACCACACGAACTCTACAACAAAAACTAGATGATAGTGTAAACGTCAAAGATTTTGGCGCAATAGGCAACGGCATTGCAGATGACACAGCGGCTATACAACGTGCAGTTGATCAGATATTGTTTGGTGGTTTTGCGTTAAATCAATCTAGACTTCGCCGCGTGATCAATTTTCCAGCTGGAACATATCTTATTAGTGCCAGTATTAAATTGCCTGCTTATGTTAATATACTAGGAGCAGGCATCGATCGAACTATTATACAGCAAACTTCTTCGGGTGCGGTAGTTGTACAACTCAAAGACAGCTCATCTCAAATTGATGCTGCCTACGGTACTCTTGGTGCTACCACTGTTAAAAATGTTACTATACAAGATGTTACTCTTGAGAGTTTATCGTCTAGTAGAAACATTGTTACACTAGACTCTTGCGATAATATACTTTTTAACAGGGTGTATTTTAAAGGCACTATTACATCACCATCAGGTTCAGGTGTGAATGGACAGAACGCAGTGTACGCGACTCCAACTGATGCCACCAAAGATATCAATGGACTAAAATTTATCGATTGCGTATTCTATAGAATACTTCAAGGTCTAGTGCTTAATGCTAATAATGTAAAAATACTAGGTTGTGATTTTACTACAATGAGTATTGCGGTATATGTTGATGCAACACTAAGCGCGGCAGAAACCAGGAACATCAAAGTGTCTGGTTGTACATTTGAAGGAATTACTCGTAGTGCCATCTATGCAGTAGCGGCCACTGCCACTGCACAAATGAATGTGATTAGTATTGGAAATTATTTTGGTACCGTTGGGGGAGCCGCCGGGTCCACAGTGGCACCAGTTATTTCATTCAATGGCAGCGGAAATTACAGTATCGGTGACACATTTGCAAGAACCGACGCCGACGCAGATGTTAGACCTAGGGTATGGCACGCCTCGACCAGCTTGAACTCCAGCCTAGATGCTAATGTTGGTTTAACAACCGGCATGTTGGTCAGAGGTATAGGACGTCAATTGACACTAAGTGGATCAGTAACTGGTGCGAACACAGGGATTGTACTAAGTGCTAACACAGGGATCTGTGGTGCAGCCACTATTCAGTACATCTTAAAAAGACCCACGGCGTATGCCTATCGTCATGGCAGCATTGAAGTTATATACAACGATACCACAGTTCAGTATGTTGATGAATACACTGAGTTTCCGAATGCAACTAACTTTACCTATCCAGGCCCTACCGGAGTAACATTTTCGGTAACAAATATATCCTCAGGTAAATTTAAAGTTAACTATACAAGTGATGCATCAGGATCAGGCACATTAGTCTACAGTATTACAAATTTCCTATAACCATATCAATTATCTAAATGTGGAAGCTCAAACCCGACGATCGGCTTGATCGTTGGAAACAATTTCGTAAACGGTTAGATACCTTGCCGCTAGAGCTTGCATTGGCTGAGTGTGTGAGTTTCTGGCAGAGTGCACCATTCACTCCCTACTATCTGGATCACAGTGATCAAACAAATTGGCCAGATCCCTGGCAACTGGTATACGAAAACTACTACTGTGATCTTGCAAAAGCACTTGGAATAGTGTATACTCTACAGTTAAGCAAGCACGGAAAACAATTAAGCATGTCCATCAAGGTGTATCAAGATCCTATAACAAAAGGACAGTACAATTTAGCTTGGATTGACCAGGGGAAATATGTTCTTAATTTCATTGCCAACGAGATCGTAAATAGAACACAAATACCAAAAGAATTAAAGCTCTTGACAGAGTTATCCAGTCAAGACCTGAAACTACAAAATTATTAAATCAATATCAGGGGAATCAATGAGTCAAATACAAGTCACCAAGAGAGATGGCAATCGAGAAGTTCTCGATCTAGAAAAATTACACAAGGTAGTGTTCTGGGCAACGCAAGGAATAACAGGCGTTAGTGCAAGCGAAGTTGAAATCAAAAGCCATTTACAGTTCTACAACGGAATCAAAACAACAGATATTCAAGAAACACTGATCAAAAGTGCGGCTGATTTGATATCTGAAGAAAATCCCAACTACCAGTACGTGGCCGGCAGGCTGATATGTTACCATTTGCGTAAACAAGTCTATAATGACTATGAACCATGGCCCCTGCTGAGACTGGTACAAAAAAATGTGCAGAGTGGATTTTATGATGACGGTCTTCTCGCCGCTTATTCAACAGATGAATGGGAAAAGTTAAACAGTTATATTCATCATGAGCGTGATGAAAACTTCACCTATGCTGCCATGGAACAGTGGCGGGGTAAGTATCTTGTACAGAATCGTGTTACCAATGAAATCTTTGAAACACCTCAGGTAGCATACATGCTGATTGCAGCCACCTTGTTTCAGACATACCCTGCGAGCACACGACTACAGTGGGTAAAAGACTATTACGATGCAATTAGCCTTCATGACATTAGCCTTCCTACTCCTGTTATGGCAGGGGTCAGAACTCCTCAGAAGCAGTTCTCTAGTTGCGTTCTCATTGAGACTGATGATAGTCTTGATAGCATTAATGCTACTACAAGTGCTATTGTTAAGTATGTGAGTCAGAAAGCAGGAATTGGGATTGGTGCAGGAAGAATACGTGCCCTAGGATCGCCTATTCGCAATGGCGATGCATATCACACAGGCGTAGTTCCGTTCTACAAAATGTTTCAAGCAGCCACACGTAGTTGTAGCCAAGGTGGTGTGCGCAACGGAGCAGCCACCCTGTACTATCCAGTATGGCATTTAGAAATCGAAGATCTTCTGGTGTTGAAAAACAACAAAGGCACAGAAGACAACCGTGTGCGACACATGGACTATGGTGTTCAGTTTAATCGCGTGATGTATGAGCGATTGCTAACAGGCGGAGACATTACCTTGTTTTCGCCTAAAGATGTACCTGAAATGTACGATGCATTTTTTACAGATGCAGATCGATTCAAAGAGTTGTATGAAACAGCAGAACGTAATACCAAGTTGAGAAAAAAGAAGATTAAGGCAGCTGACTTGTTCAGTCGCTTTATGCAGGAACGCAAGGATACCGGACGTATCTATCTGCAGAATGTGGACCATGCTAACACGCACAGTCCATTCAAAGTAGATCGTGCCCCGATACGTATGAGTAATCTTTGCTCAGAGATCGATTTGCCTACAGTACCGTTGAACGATGTCAATGACGAGGATGGTAGGATCGCCCTGTGTACTTTATCAGCGATCAATTGGGGCAATGTAAAAAGCCCACATGACTTTGAAAAAATGTGTACTCTGGCAGTTCGAGGGTTAGATGCATTATTAACATATCAGAAGTATCCAATACGGGCAGCTGAATTAGCTACCGAAGAGTTCCGTCCACTGGGTGTTGGTATTATCAACTTCGCCTACTGGTTGGCCAAGAATGATGTAAGTTATTCGGACTCTCGTGCCCTGCCCTTGGTTGACGAGTATGCAGAAGCCTGGAGTTACTATTTGATCAAGGCTTCTGCAGACCTCGCACAAGAACAAGGTGCGTGTACTAGATGGAAAGATCTCAAGAGCGCAGATGGTATATTGCCTATTGACACACGTAAAACTGATGTAGATGAATTAGTTCCACACATCGAGCGCATGCCATGGCAAAGTTTACGTGAACAAGTACAACGAACTGGTCAGCGTAATGCTACACTAATGGCACTGATGCCTGCAGAAACATCAGCACAGATCAGCAATGCCACTAACGGTATTGAGCCACCGCGAAGCTATGTAAGTATCAAAGGTTCAAAGCATGGTCAATTAAAACAGGTTGTGCCTGAGTATCGTAAGTTGAAAAACAAATACGAACTATTATGGCATCAGCGTAGTCCAGAGGGCTACATGAATATCTGTGCTGTATTACAAAAATATATTGATCAAGGTATATCGGTTAACACATCCTACAATCCACAGTACTACCAAGATGAAAAAATTCCAATGAGTGATATGCTCAAGCATCTACTACAATTCTACAAGTTCGGCGGCAAGCAACTTTACTACTTTAATACCTATGATGGTCAAGGTGAAATTGACATCGACAAACTAAATGCAAAAGAACCTTTACAAGAGCTGAGTCCAATCAACGAAGCTGACTGTGAAAGTTGTGTAATCTAAATCAAGGAAAAATAATGAGCGTTTTTAATACCAAGAAGAAAAATCATCTGGCCAGCCTGGCTTTTCTTGATTCCAGTGGCGGAGTAACTATTCAAAGATTCGACATACTAAAGTATCGTCAATTTGAAAAACTAACTGACAAACAACTAGGTTTTTTCTGGCGTCCAGAAGAAATTGATGTAATGAGAGATGCTAAAGATTTTAAGGACCTAACACCGTATGAGCAACACATTTTCACATCGAACCTTAAGCGACAGATACTGCTGGACTCTGTGCAAGGTCGCAGCCCCAATTTGGCTTTTCTTCCTATTGTATCATTACCTGAGCTGGAAACATGGATTCAAACTTGGAGCTTCAATGAAACAATACATAGCCGTAGTTATACTCATATTATTCGCAACGTATATTCTGACCCTAGTAAAATATTTGATGAGCTCGTGGATGTCCCTGAAATTGTCGAATGCGCAGGTGATATCTCGGGATACTACGACAGACTGATAGAAGCCGGGCAATGGTTTAATTTGCTAGGTGTAGGAAAGCACACAGTGAACGGAAAAGAAATCACAGTTGACCTCTACGAACTTAAAAAGAAATTATGGCTAGGTCTTAACTCCGTAAACGCCCTTGAAGGTATTCGCTTCTATGTGAGCTTTGCCTGCTCCTGGGCATTTGCTGAACTCAAGAAGATGGAAGGCAATGCTAAAATTATTAAATTGATTGCTCGTGATGAAAATGTACATCTAGGATCAACACAGACCTTGCTTAAACTCTTGCCTCAAGATGATCCTGACTATGTGACTATCAAGGAAGAAACCAAAGCTGAATGTGAAGAAATGTTCCTACGTGCGGCCGCACAAGAACGTGCATGGGCACACTATCTGTTCAAGGACGGAAGCATGATTGGCCTGAACGAACAGTTGTTGTGTGACTATGTTGATTGGTTGACTTGCAAGCGTATGACCGCGGTTGGTTTGAAGTGTGGCATCAAGACAGGATCAAATCCTTTGCCATGGACCGCTAAATGGATTGCAGGTGCTGAAGTTCAAGTTGCACCCCAGGAAACTGAGATAAGTAGTTATGTGGTTGGCGGTACCAAGCAGGACGTTGACTCTAACACTTTCAAAGGATTCAGTTTATAAATGATCACAGTATATTCGAAAAATAATTGCCCATTCTGCGTACAGGCCAAAAACCTACTAAAACTCAAAGGTGTTGACTACACTGAAATCAAGATTGACGAAGATGCATCTGCAAAAGATTTTGTTCTAGCAGAAGGGCACCGTACAGTGCCACAATTATACAAAGACGGTAAACTACTGGTCGAGGGTGGTTACCAAGGCTTGGCAAAACAGCCAGCTGAATTTTTTGAAACCCTAAGAGGATAAAATGTTAATTTCAAAAACAGCCTATACAGCCGGTGATATCGTTGCCTTCAAATTGGTCAACGGTGATGAATGTGTGGCCAAAATTGTAGAAGTCACACCGATGGAATATGTAGTAAGCAAGCCTTGCACAGTGGTTCCTAGTCCGAAAGGCATAGGCATGATGCAGAGTTTGTTCACTGCTGAGTTGAGCAAAGATGTTCATCTCAGTGCTACTCATGTGCTGATGCATGCCATGGTGGTAAAAGAAATAAAAGACTACTATCTCCAAACAACAACAGGTATTGCAACAGCGCCTGCAGGACTGGTGATTTAATATGCCAGGCGCCGCACGACAAGGACAAGACACAGCAGGCGGCACCATTGTTGCTGGATCACCTAATGTGATCACAAATGGTACTCCTCAAGCACGAATTGGTGATGCGGTGCAAGGACATGACCTGCCGCCGCATGCCGCACCAAAGATGGCAGAAGGCAGTCCCAACGTTATTGTAAATGGTATACCTGCCAGTCGAGCCGGGGATAACGCCACATGTGGCCACCCAGCAACAGGCAGTCCTAATGTGATTATAAACTAACATGAGTTATTCAGCTGTTCAATTGATTGCTATCAGTGGGTTGTTGCAAAACACCGGACTAGGTGTGAGCACAAGATTGGTAGCACAATTAAACAACATGCAAAACACAGTAGTAATCACTGGTAAACTCCGAAGAGTTGCGGTGCATCCAAATGTAGCATCGCTGGTGCTTGATTCAATGAGAACCACATTGCCTGGAATTTGCGGGGTCGCACCAGTGACTTACACCAGTTTGTCTGCTTCTATAACAGCAGTTGACATTACAGAAAGCATACGCACAAGAGCCAATCAGTTTTTCCTACGAGGCGTAAATGGATACCTTGGCATTTTGTCAAGAGCTGATTCCGATTGTCGAATGTCACGTGATGTGCTCGGAGCAGTATACTCTTATGATGGAGCATCATTTTCCAGCGTGAACCCTGATGTTACGAAACATATTGATTTAGCTACAGGTGGACTTTCAAGCAAATTTGGTCCATTGGCTAAAAATTCTGAAAATTATAGACGAGCCAGTGGACTTTATAGTGCTGGAGTTGGATCAGGCGGAACCATAACAACTGATGCCAAGGATGTTGAGCGCAGTATTCGTGCATTAAGCCAAGGAATGCGCCGTCTTGGCACACTGTATAATTTATTTGACTTGTCGACGCTGGGAACACCGGCTGGACTGATAAAAAGTTTGTATGCACAAGGTCTGCTGTCAAATAGATATAGTGGGCGTGAAGGCACAAAAGATGCAGATTTCATTGAAGCATTACTCAGCGAAGGAATTACTCTTACAAATATTGATACGGCCAATCAAACTGTATTGACTGATCTGTTGACCAAGGTCACAGACCCAAGATTTCTTAACAGGGTAATTACCGCTACTGGATTAGACGCAGCAAATGTAGGGGGTGGGGGTAGGGGTATTGCCAATGCCGGGGATTTCTTAAAAGCAAATAAAGTTATGCCAGCCAATGCAGTTGATGCAATTCCTTACGGAACATTGTATCAACTTGGTCAACAATTGTTGTCATTGAATATATCATATGCAACAACGGATGCATTGTTCGACGCCCTGCTAAAAATTAATGTTCCTGAACATGACAATTTAGCAAATCTAACCAGACCAGTGCCAACAGCTGATATAGCAGTTATTCGAAACTCGGTGCCATCTGGTACGGGAGATTTTTCTTCGTGTAAAATACAAGAATTAATTGGAACTCCGTCGGGGTATGTGCATTTAGATTCTCTGGACACTATAGCATTGATTGCATCTAAACTTTCGTCAACCACTGAAGGATTGGCATTGATATCAGCTGTCGATGCAGTGTACGATAAGTATGCCGCAGATCTAAGTGCCACAGCAGAAGAATCTGCGTTGATAGCCGCAATTGATTCACTGGCCGCTGTTGCAGACTATAAACAAAACATTGCGTCAACTAACATTGCAATATCAAACTGTATTGATCAAATTGAACTGGAAATCGTTAACTGTAGTAAAACTGGACTAGACATATACTCAACTGTGCCAGGAAACAATAGTATCATAACAACCATTATCAGTTTTCCAAATTTTGGAGTAGACTATCACAATTCTGGAATTAAAAATATGTTGATTGACATGACAACTGCTGACAGGTATGGCGAAGCAGTAAAGGCCTGCTTGATACAAGGACAAAATGACAGTATACTTCAAACAATTGGTACTAAAAATATTGGAATTCCTGATGTTGCTTCCAATGCAAAAAAATATCAATTTGAATCTGGGCAAACAACGTTGACGATCCAACAACGAGAAAATGTGATTGCTGATGCAAGAGCTCAACAATTAATTGAAAGTGATGCGATTCGAAATGCAGAACTTTATGGATACAACAATCAATATTATGTGAGCCGTGGTTATCCCGTGGCATAAACATAACACTTATTGGCAGTTATAACCCAGTATAATTGCCATTAACGGCTTGTATTATGAGCATAAGCCGTATTTAAGTTGACACAGCCAGACTTATAGTGTACTATTAACATGATCCTGTGTTCTTAAATATCACTACCATCTGAAACTAAGGAGAAACAAAATGACTCTAACCAATGAACTTTGGAAAAAGTATATTCCAATTGCAACGAAATTAATAATCGGAAGCGTAGCATTTATTTTTTGCATTATCATGGTAACTAAAGTTACCCAGGCAAAAATGCAACATCTGCGCAACGCAAATAACATGACCGAAATTAGTTATGTAACAACCGCCACTCGCGAGCGTCAGCTGGCATGCTTGGCTAAAAATATCTATTACGAAGCAGGTTATGAAAGCTTCGAAGGAAAAGTTGCTGTGGCACAAGTAACAATCAACCGTGCCAACAGCGGTGACTTTCCTAGCGACATCTGTGGCGTGATCTATCAGAAAAGCGTTATTTACTCAAGGGTGATCTGCCAGTTCAGCTGGTACTGTGAACAGCCCGGTAAGATAAAGCCAATGTATCCTGCTGCCTATAACGAAAGTATGGCCGTGGCTAAAAAAGTTCTACTGGAAAACTTTAGACTTGACGGATTGAAGACAGCCATGTATTATCACGCTGACTATGTGAATCCAGGCTGGGGCAAAGAAAAAGTTGCCAAGATTGGTCGTCACATATTTTATTCCAACCGTTCTGCTAAAGGATCTTCATGAAAAAAATCACACTTGACACAGTCCGAGCTGATGTAACAGTTTGGATCAAAGAGCATGTTGTAACAATCAGTGCTGAAACACTAGGATGGATGGCTGCAATGTTCATCCACTTTAGTATTATTCCAACACTGTTGGCTGCGATGGCAGGGCTAACAGACAAGATGCCACCTGTAGACATGGTGATGTTTTGTTGGGGCGCACTTGGCCTACTGTTCATCAAAGCAGTGATGCTCCGTGATCGTCTTAACACATTAACCATTGGCATAGGCTTTATTGTTCAATGCTCTTTAATGGGACTCATGTTATTCAAATAAATACTTGTACGGTGATTGGAGGCCGTTGAACATGAGCAAAAATTCCCAGGTTGTTACAGAAGTTGAACTAGAAGAGGAAGAGCTGGTAGTAGAAGAAATGGAACTGGATAGTCAAGACTACGGTTTTATTATCAGTGCAGACGGCGAACTAAAACACCTGTTTACACCGGATGAATTTTATCTTGACCCTCCGCCATTGGTCAAGAAGATATTAAAATTGCTAGGGATCAAGGATATCAATACCGTAGCAACTGACGATTGCAGTGACACACTACACTAGGTCATAAAAAAGCCCACTTAAAGTGGGCTTTTTGTTTTGTTACAGTTTAGAACTGTGCAAGTAATTCTTTTGCTTCTGTGGTATCTTCGATCTCGTCTGCGAACGCCAACTGCATGAGTTCAATTATAGTACAACAATCCTGTTGTTGCGCAGGCGGCAGGGTAGCAATGAATGCCTCTACACTTTCACGTTCCTGTAGGTCCCACATGATATCTGCCAGTGCCATTTGTTTAGGTGACAACCCGTGAATTTCAATGTCCATTTTCTATCTCCTCAATGTGACGGCATGCGCCGCGAAACTTAAAACCAGAGCAGGTGCAGTTGTACACTGAGCCATCCTTCTCTACTGTATACTTATCGCCCTTGGTGCCTGTAACAGTCCAGGTTGGGTTTGCAGTAATAACCGCACCCGACACTGTCCATTTGTAGATATTGCGCACTTCTTCAAACTTGCGACCACGGGTGTCAATGCGAATTGGGTTTTTGAATGTTTGAGTTTCTGCAGGGTTGCCAAACTTTGCATAGGCAAACATCTTGTCTTTGCTGTCATCCATCCAGTACACATGATTGCAGTTTGCAACAGACTTGTCCGGCCACTCGGTGACTTCAAGGAATGCTTTCATGTTAGGCTTTCAGTAGTTCAACGGTCATGCAATGTAGCATGTCAACTTCCTCGCGCTCGACATAGAAGTCGGTGCGTGGATCCCAGTACTCACCTGCCCGAGCATCGTAGTAGAGCACTCGTCCGTTGGCATAATGGAACGGACCTTCTAGCCCTTTGCGAGGGCCATACTCTTGGTTGTGTTTGAAAACGGTATAAGCCATATTAACCCCAGTCCTTTTTGTCACCGTGTGCTTCGTTGTATTCATAGCCTGCCATGTAGGCTTCGTATTCAGCGGTACCGAGCTCAGCCACGATTGGCCAGTTTGCATAGGTGTCGCCTGCAAAGAAATGCGGACTAGGACTGCGGTGGTAGTAGCTGTCTGCACTGCCACGATCAAATGCACCGCCATGGCGTGTGAACTTTTCGGCTATCTTTTTTGTGTCTATTGCAAACATGATGTCTCCTTAGTGTGAGTTCAGTGCAGGGTTGTAAGTACGGATCAGTTCACGCTCACGTGCATGAGCAGGCTTGCGTCCACGCACAATTTCAACAAGACCGTATGTGTGTGCAAGTGTACCGTGTTCACGAATGCTCTTGCACAAGTTCCAATCTTTGTTTTCTGTTACCGCACGACGAACGTGTTTTTGGATGCGCACTTTGAGCGCCCGGCGAACGTTACCAGCACACACGGTAATACCAATGTACTGCTCACCTGTCACTGTATTGGTGATACAGTACACAGCATGGTTAGTATCTTGGCGTCTTTTGCGGGTGGGCTTTTCTAAGTTCATGTTATTATTATAGCCGAAATGGGCTTTTTGGTCAACCGTTTTCAGGGCTATTTTGCTAGGTTAGTGCCCGCTAACCTGTTGATTTTGCAGGGCTAAAAAGTAGTACTTTAGCAACAGTTTTTTAACCTGGTAAAATGTTGCTTTTTTGCAACATTTTTGCACAAAATGCAGGTGGTAAATACGTTATAAACAACAGAAAAATATGACAATTAATGCAAATGCTTATCCAAACACGAGCGGAATGATCGTTAACGAATTCTTGGGGGTGTTTGCAAACACCGCAAGTACGTCAACTTCTACCGGCGTGGTGCAAGTATGGGGTGGTGTCGGCATACGTGGAAATGTCAATGCTGGCGGCAACCTGGTTACGACTGGATCCACCAGCATTGGCACATTCATGAAGCTGATACCCGGCACTGCTCCAAGTGGCCCAGACGAAGGCACCGTGTACTACGACAGTGCCAGCCACACGCTGAAATTCTACAATGGCACAGTGTGGAAAACAATCACCACAGATTAAACCAATGGAACATTTTTACAGTCACATAGATGGATGGAGTCACTATCTAATACCACTCTATACCCACCTAGTACCAAAACTACCATCACACTGTGTGGTTGTCGAAGTAGGCTGCTGGAAAGGTCGCAGTACTGCATTCTTGGCAGTTACCCTGATCCAGCATGGTAAAGTTTTTCGACTGCATGCAGTGGATCACTGGAAGGGCTGTTTAGAAAGCTATTATCAAAATGGTCAGGTGGCACGAGAAATCCGTGACGATAAAGTGTTTGATGATTTCAAGCGAAATCTTGCACCGGTAGCAGAGCACATGAATATCATTAGATCCAACAGTGTTGATGCTGCCGCACAGTTTGAAGACAACAGCCTAGACATGGTAACTATTGATGACGATCACTTGTACGAAAGCGTGATCAACAGCATCATGGCCTGGGCACCAAAACTAAAACCAGGCGGGTTCCTGTGCGGCGACGATTGCGACAAGCATTATCCTGGCGTGGAACGTGCGGTCAGAGAAGCATTTGGCCAAGACTGGGTACTGCTCACAATCACTGATGGTATTGGAAAACACACTGATCCTGGATCCTGGATCTGGACCAAGCCGGAAAACTGGGTGCCACCTACAATACACGAAATGCCCGCAGATCTATGGGCACCTAAAGTGCCAGAACCAGAGCCCGAACCAGTGGTAGAAGTAGTTCCGGAACCAGAGGTGGAAGAACTGCCTCCACCTGCGGAGCCAGCGATTCCTACCAGCACACTACAAAACAACAGGCAACATGTTATTGGCTAAGCAGGTAAATACCCTATAAGTATAAAAGGACAAATTATGTCAACAATCACAACTAGAAAAGGTGCGCATGTAACAGTACCTGCTAAAACATACAACAGCGTGACCAGTGGAAACAGTGCAAATGTAACACTTTCGGCCACGGCTTCAATTGCACGATTAGCGGTAACCGCAGATACCTGGATAGCATTAGCTAATGTTGCATACACAGCCAATGCCACACTGATGACAGCAGGTGCTACAGAATTTTTTGCGGTAAATGCAAGTAGCAAGATATCATTCATACAGGTCAGCACAGCTGGCAATATTAGCATTGCTGAGCTAGGCGGAATAGGATTCTAACATGCCAATACTGGTAGCACTGCTACCAGCACTTGGAGTGCTGTGCGAATAAGCCATATGTTTTTGGCCAAACGTAACTCAACACCTTAGACAACCAAACTTCTTGCATTTTTCCAAATAGTCTAGTAAACTTAGACAGTAAACTTCTAGGTAAATACAAACTATGATATTTGGCTACTTCATCCTACTCATCTCTGTGATGATTTCGGCAATTGCCGCCTGGTACTCAGTTGTGGGTCTCACTGCTATCTTTGCGGCTGCTGTTGTGCCTGTGATGATCATGGGTGGTGCGCTGGAAGCTGGTAAAATTGTTGCCACAGTTTGGCTTCACAACAACTGGCGTCGGGTCGGTATTGCATTCAAACTATATCTCATTCCTGCTATCATATTCCTCATGCTACTGACCAGCATGGGCATCTATGGCTTCCTTGCAAAGGCCCACGGTGACCAAAGTCTAGTGTCAGGTGACGCCATGGCCCGGGTTGCCATCTTCGACGAAAAAATCAAAATCTCCAAGGACAATATTGATGCGAACCGTCGGGCGCTTAAACAACTGGATGAGGCAGTGGACCAGGTTATGGGTCGAAGCACGGATGAAAAAGGTGCGGATAAGGCTGTACAAATCCGTCGCTCACAGCAAAAAGAACGTGTCAGACTTCAGTCTGAGATCCAGGCCGAACAGAAAACTATCACTGCCATTAGTGCGGAGGCCGCACCACTACGGGCAGAGTTCCGCAAGATTGAAGCTGAAGTAGGACCAATCAAATACATTGCGGCACTAATCTACGGAGATGCGGCCAGCCAGAACATGCTGGAAGCCGCTGTGCGTTGGGTGATCATCCTGATTGTTGTGGTGTTTGACCCACTGGCACTCACTCTTATTCTTGCCGCCAACAAGCAACTGGAATGGGCTCGTCAAGGCAAAGGCGGTTGGATACATGATGAAGAAGATCGGCCTGTAGAAGAAAAGCCAGCAGTGGTCACTCCTGCGGTAGAGGACGCTGAACCCACAGTTGAGAAAGTCACTGCTGAGGCCACCCCTACTGAGCCTGTCGTGGAAGAACCTGCACACTGTCCCAAATGCAACACGCAGATCATTGATGCTCCTGGCGTTGGACCATGCTGTCCTAACAAAGAATGTGATGTGTTTGACAACATACTGGGCGCACTAGAAGAACAGCGCAGAGCACAGGAACAAAAAGAACTTGAAGAATTCTTCATGCGTGGCCAGCTGATTGCACGTGGACTAGATGCAGATCAAGATGCTCGCACAGTAGAAGAGGCAAATGCCAAGTTAGCAGAAATTGAATCAGAAGATCCTGACCTTGATACCATTGCGGCACAGGCGCAGGAAATCAAAGCAGTAGAAAAAGAACGAGACGATTTGATAGAGGCATTGATTGGTATTACAGCCGAACGTGACAGTGTACAGCGAGAACTTGATCAAGCTCATGCCGCAAGAGCATCAATTGCTGAAGAACTAGAGCAGACCGTGACCGGACTATATGCCAGCGAAAGCATGCTCACTGTAAGTGAAGAAGAAACAGACATACTACGTGGCCGTGTAACTGAACTTGAAACACAGGCCACACAACAACAAGAATGGATCACGCAACTTGAACAAGACCTGCGTGAAGCAATACAACTTGCGCATGATAAAATTCAAGAGCTGAATGCGCTAAACACCGTTCAAGCCACAGTAGATGGCCCTCTCGAACAAGAGCTTTCGCCTCCAGTGATAACTCGCGACAACACAGTTAGATATCAGGACAAGTCCTATAACCTGCAGGCCTTTAATACACTATTTCCGGAAATGGCAGTTCGTCCCGACAGTGATCCAGTACCAGACACACAGGCAAGTTTTGGTACTGAGTTTCCCAAGAATCAGAAAAAGGGCGATATGTTTCTGAGAGTAGACTACCTGCCAAGCCGTTTGTACAAATGGAATGGTGTGAAGTGGATCGAAACTGACAAAGCACAAACCGATCGTTATGCCTATGATCAGGCATATATAAAATTGTTAGTTGAAAAACTACAACGTGGAGAATATGATCCAGACGATCTCAATGACACCGAAAGACAACAGGTGGCTGATTATCTAAAAAGCCCGCCAGATGCATAGTAACATAATCACACCACCCGATTTCATCAACGATGAGACCACGCAGATACTGATTATTGACCCAGACTGGAACGATGTTGATACACTGTCTCTATGGTTGCAAAACACTGCAAAAACCTATAACATCTATGTGTACACAGATGTCATGATGGAGCCTGAATGGCTAGAGTCTGCGATTGGTCTAGCTCATGTGATTATTATCAATACTCAAGACAGTGCTTGTACACCAACAAAAAACAAACTGATCAAAGATTCAAGAACCTGGTACTATGGCCCGCATCGTTATCTAGGCAACACCAGACAAATAGCAGACCTAATCGAATACTTTAAAAATCAATGACAGACAATATCACTCACGTGCTGTGTAACTTCTGCGGCAAAAATCGCAACGAAGTAGACAAGCTGATTGTGGCCAACGATGCAGGCATCTGTAATGAATGCATTGAGTTCTGCGGAGACATCTTAAGCAAAGAACGTATTAAGAATCTACAGTCAGATAAAAAAATAGCCAAATCTCTTGACCCTGTTAAAATAAAAAAGTACCTTGATGAATATGTGATTGGCCAAGAGGACGCAAAGACTGCACTATCTGTTGCAGTGGTAAATCATTACAAGCGAGTGTTCTTTCAACCCAGTATTGAAATAGAAAAAAGTAATTTGTTATTTCACGGCACAACAGGATCTGGTAAAACACTGCTGGCAAAAACTGTAGCACGATATCTTAATGTGCCATTTGTGATTGCAGATGCTACCACCCTCACACAAGCAGGCTATGTCGGTGATGATGTTGAAAGTGTAATTTCAAGACTGTTAAGTGCTGCCGATAATGATGTTGAAAAATGCCAACAAGGAATTATCTTTATTGATGAAATAGACAAGATTGGTCGCAAGAGCGAGAGCGCAAGCCTGCATCGAGATGTTGGCGGCGAAGGTGTACAACAAGCCCTGCTCAAATTAGTAGAAGGCACAAAATGCACTGTTAGTGTAAACACTACCAAGAAGCATCCTGCACTGGACACAGTAGAAATTGATACCAGCAACATCTTGTTCATTGCTGGTGGCAGTTTTGAAGGGCTGGAAAAAATTCTCGACGAAAGACAAAATTATTCTGGTATGGGTTTCACAACACAAGCTAGATCAGCTGACCATAAAACAAAAACTACCTTGCCAGAAGATTTTATAAAATTTGGAATGATACCAGAGTTTGTTGGAAGATTTCCTGTCACAGTTAAAATCAATCCTCTGACGCTAGAAGATCTGGCTCGGATACTGGTAGAACCCAAAAACAATCTAATAGAACAAACCAAATGGTATTTTTCTACGGATGACATAGAATTAGAATTTGAAGACACAGCAATATTAGCAATAGCTCAAACCGCAGTAGAGCGAGATATTGGCGCTCGTGGACTCAAAAGCATCATTGACCAAGTGTTGATGAAAACCATGTATTCTTTACATACACTAAAGCGTCAAGGTATAAGTAAAATACGCATCAATAGCGAAGTAATTACAAACCAACAGGAACCGGAATATATTAAATGATCAAAGATAAAAACAGACCAATAGCGCCTGGCAACAGAGTTTTTGTAGTCAACGACCAAGTTGACAAAGCTCTGCGCAAGTTTAAAAAGAAAGTCCAAGACAGCGGTCTGCTTCAAGAACTACGTGAACGAGAGTTTTACGAAAAACCCACTGCTGCTCGTAAAAAAGCAAAAAGCCAAGCTCGTCGACGTTGGCAGAAAAAACTCGAAGCAGAAGCATTGCCTAAAAAACTATACTGATGTATATTGAATTCCTGTTGTCATCTGGTGCAGGCGGAATGGCCGCAGGTTATTCGTCTCTATCTTTGCATCACAACATCGAAACGTGGGCAAAAAAATACAACATCAGTTACAAGACAAAAATAGTAAAATATACCCTAAGGCTATCTCTAGAGTCTGAAAAAGATTATTCTTTTTTCCAACTTAGCTGGAACCCAGATAACCAATATTGGACACAATACACCGTTATCTATCCAGACGGACATGGCAGATCTTGACAACTCCTGGAATAGAGCGTATAAATATATTTGTAAGATGCCTCCGGGGTCTTGCAGTCATATTTGCTTAAAGGAGAAATAAAATGACAACCTATCTATTAGACATTCCTGCCCTGCATCGTCGCTTTATCGGCTACGATCAACTGTTTGAAGAACTCAATCGTACTTTCACAACAGCAGCCAAACAGGACAACTATCCACCCCACAATGTAATACGCACAGGCGATAACCTATTTCGAATTGAAGTAGCTGTGGCCGGCTTTGCAGAAGAAGAACTGGATGTGGCTCTTGAAGGTCGTATGCTGACCGTGCGTGGCGAACGCAGACGCGATGATGGTGATGAAGAATATCTACATCGTGGCATCAGTGGACGCAATTTTGAGCGCACATGGCCACTGGGCGATAACATGGAAGTTCGTGGAGCCACTGTGAAAAATGGTATTCTTACTGTGTCTTTGGAACACATCGTTCCAGAAGAAGACAAGCCTAAGAAAATTGCCATTACGTTTGCAAAATAAACTCTAATGTAGTATAATGTAGACTGCTACAACAGCAGTCTACTATAGCGAGGATAAAATGGCAGAGACACTTACTAAAACACAAAACAATCTTAAAATTGAACCAAAACTAAACATTCATGAACCTCGCATGTTTAAGGTACTCTTTATCAATGATGAAATTACCACCATGGAATTTATTGTTGAGGTTCTAAAAAATGTATTTGAATATGAAGAAGATCGCGCACAAAATCTAACCATGCAGATCCATCAAGAAGGATCTGGCGTGGTTGCTGTTCTTCCATATGAGTTAGCAGAACAAAAAGGCATCGAAGTCACGGTGCTGGCCCGTAACAACGGATTTCCACTTCAAGTTAAACTAGAGCCAGAGGCTTAATATGGCTGATGTAATGCTGGACCTAGAAACTCTGAGCACACGCCCTGAGAGTGTGATACTTACCATTGGTGCTGTTAAGTTTGATCCATGGGGCAATGATGTAGAAACTGAGAATGGTTTGTACCATCGTGTGAATGTTGACGAACAACTTGTGCTGGATCGACATGTACTAGAATCCACAATTGAGTGGTGGGGCAAGCAAGAAGAATCTGTGCGTGAAGAAGCTCTTGGCGAAAGCAATCGTGTTAGCCTTGATACTATGACTCGTGATCTCAACAAGTTCTTGGTTGGGGTAGAAAACATCTGGTGTCAGGGTCCTGCATTTGACATTGTTATACTTGAAAATTTATATCGCCAGCTGAGCAAGCCCACACCCTGGCAGTTCTGGCAGATTCGTGACAGCCGTACACTGTTTGGCACACACGGCGATCCACGAGAAAAAGATCGTAAAGCCGCACACAATGCTCTAATGGACTGTTATTATCAAGCACTTGGTGTTCAGCATATATACAAACAAGCAAGAGTACCCAATCCCCGAGAAAGATCCCACGCATGAGTGATGAACAATTCCAAGAACTAATGAGTGAACTACGTGCTCTGGCAATGAAAGTTCGTTTCATTGAAGAAGACATACAAGAAATCAAAGATACCAAACTAGAACACATAAAAGCCTGTGTTGAACAACTGGCAACAGAACAACTTCAAAAAGTCCAAGACAGTGCTGCCAAAAACTGGAAAGTGGAGAGAATGTAATGCAAATAGTGTTTAATAGAGTTACCGCAGATCAACTGCGTGAAAAGTACACAGTACTTGAACTGGAAGCAATCACAGTAAATGACCAGACCTTAGAGGCATTTTGTGTAGTGCCAGTTGAACATATTGCAATGGAAATGGCCACACTAGAATACAATGTATCCTTGCACGAACAGCTGGTATCTGCAATAAGAGATAATCAGACTGATACTTGCATGAGTATTATTCCGGATCTTTTAGGAAAATTTGGCGGCGAGCTAGATAGTTTTTATGAAATCATAATGTCTCGTTGTACTGATACTGGTAGTACAAGATTCTCAATATCTGAGAACCTGACTGAACAATAGCGATAGCGGCTTACAAAACAGGTCAATTTCTATAAATACTGTTTTAAGGAGCCATTATGCACAAGCTAATGATGGCGTTCCTATTCTGCTTACACAGCGTAGCCAACGCCCAGGCATTTCAATACCAGCACCCATCACTGTGCGACAAACTTGAAACGGTGCTGGAAAGCATCACACAAAAATTCGGTGAGAGACCAGTCTGGGCCGGACAAGACGTTGGAGACGGTTCAAGGTTTATGTTGTTTGAAAACACCAAACAGAACACCTGGACTTTGATCAAATACAACAAACAGGTTGCATGTGTACTAGGAGTAGGCACTAACGCTGAATCCATGTTTGGTACTCCAGTATAGTACAGAGTTTTTGATATCATGAAAACTTTCAAAGAATACGTTAATGAAGCAGAGCAAAATTTTGCAAGGGATTTAAATGAATTTGCCCCGGGCGGTGATGACAGCAACAGCCCATACGCCTACGGTGTAGCAATACAAAAATTTGCAGATTTATATGCTGACGGCAACTCAGACATCAGTGCCGATGGTGTTGATGTTAGATCTGACTCAACATCACAAAATGACAGCGACGCCGCTGACATAGATCAAATAGCAAAAGCATTTTTGAGCAAAGGCATGGAAGCCGGTAGAGAAGCATACATGAGCATTGATGACTTTATTCAAGATGACATAACTGGATATCTTGAAGATCAAGGATTTAATGTTGCTAACGATATCTATGCTGAATATAAAAAGGATATGGAACGCTGGGACAATTCTCCAGAAGGCAATGCCGCGGCACGGGCCCAACAGGAAAAAGATGCTGAGTGGAAAAAAGGTAAAGCTGACAGAGATGCTAACGAAGTGGTTATATCAGCAGTGAATCCAAAAAATCCATATGATGTACAATCCAGTATATCGTTTGATCAACGACAAGTTCTTGCCGGACAACTTCGATCCAAGATCGAACAAGCAATAGCTGATATAAAAAAAGAACTTCCTGCTCGGGCAGCAGATAGGGTAATTCGAGTCACCATTGGTGGGAAACCAATTAATCTCGATGAATCTACAGAATTGTCTAGCATATTAAAAAATGCTGGATTAAAAGGTCAACGCAGAGCCCAAAACTGATGTAAATACATTGGGAAGAGGAAGAAGAAAATCATGAAAACACACCGAATACAGTCGAACACAAAAGGATTGTTTTTGTCAGTGGATGGTAAAGAAATCTACCCAATAAAAGAATCTTTATTCAATGTCAATGAATTTGCATTGGTTAAGATTGAGGGCGGTGAAGCAATACTAACTGATCCTAGCAATAAATCATATACAGAAATCTGGGAGATATTTCATCCCATACCAGTACATGTTCATGCTGAACATGTACTGGATCCACCATTCAAACTCATTGACATAGTAGAAAACAACTTGTACTTTGCTGTGACAACTTTATTTTCATCAACTGTGAGTTTTTGTATAGGATTGTCCATAGGATATATAATAATTAAATAGATTAACAAAAGGAGCAATAGATGAGTTGGTTCAAACACAAACCTCCAAAACACCCACCCTTACCCAAGCATCATACTCAACCATATCGTAGCAGTCCAGCAAGTGACCGTGCAATGGAAGAAGCCAAACAAACCTCAAGCAAACCTAAATCCTCTAAATAGATAACATTAAATACATGCATGAATTTGCAATTTGAAAATTTTCCACTGGTGGTAGTAACCTGCTTTCGTCACTGGCCCATGCTAGAGCTACAGGCTCAAAGCATGAGAGAGCACCTGGCAGATCCCACAGATATCTATATCATTGTCAATGAAAAATATCCGCAGTCATGGACGCAGATATTTAATCTGCAGATAAGACATTTGTATGATAGACACAATCTAACAGTACTGTATCATGATGATTTTGATTTTTTAACTGCATCCGACAAAGCTGGAAAATGGGGCGGATGGGACGACCAACAGATATTAAAGTTAGCCATTGCTGAAAAGCTAAATTCAACTGCATACCTGTCACTGGATACCCAGAATTTTTTATACAAAAAATGGCGATACAAAGTTTTTCCAATAAAAGATAATAAAGTACCATATCGAACAGGTGGGTTCGTGATGCCCATGCAGACCTGGAATACCTACAAACAAGCTCTTGACGTTGAAATAGCAGACCCAGCTGATGATACTATGTCTCATTGTACACCAATATTTTTACATACCAATCTAGTGAAAGAATTGATAGCGTACAATGGTGGACTTCGTAATTTTTCAAAATGGTTCCATAGCCTGTCGGGCAAGAGTGAATACATGTTGTATCATCATTGGGTACACAAGCAGGGTGGGTTTGATAAATTTCATTATAAGGCCAAGGATTGGGCAGTGGCTTATTTGCGCGACTCAGCTAACTTTTCTAATGAAGTAACACAGTTTTTATCCATGCTAGACCATGATACTATATTTTTGGCCTGGATGTCAATTAACCATCGTGCGTGGGATGACCTTACAACTGAACAATTAGAAAAAGTTGTCAGCAGATTAAGAGACCGCGGACTAGAACCAAACACACAACGATTGCATAAGTATTTCAACTAAATTGGATCCGTCATGCGTGTATTGCTATGTATATTAGTCCTAGTCTTCTCATCACTGATTGATGCACAACCAGTCACTGCTAAAAGCTGGCTGGTAGCAAACAGTGAAGGCAAAGTTATTGCTGGCGAAAATACCAGCGCAGTACGCAGTGTGGCCAGCATAACTAAATTGGTCACGGTGATAACAGTATTAGACAGCCGCGCACCATTGGATACTCCGTTGTCTATCAAAACAAAAACAACACGGAAGAAAAAAACAAAAGAAATTTCAACACCTTACGATGAAAGTACTCGTCGTCAGTTGATTGAATTAGCAATAGTACGCAGTGACAACCGAGCCGCAAAGTTATTATGTGATACTTTTCCCGGCGGTTATAGTAAATGTATTGTTGCAATGAATCATAAGGTAGCAGCACTGGGAATGTCACAAACTAAAATGTTTGATCCAACTGGACTAGATGATCGTAATGTTAGCACAGCAACAGATTTAATAAAACTGGCACTAGAATCAATAAAATATCCTGAAATAGTTGCTGCCAGCCAGCTGAGTCAGGTTAAAGTTAAAATCAAAAAACATTGGTTTCGGGGTCGTAACACCAATCCACTGATTGGCGACAAACACATGATACAGGTTAGTAAAACAGGATGGACTACTAAAAGTGGTGGGTGCATTGTGATGCTAATGGACACTGATCGGGGTCGTAGAGTTGTTGTGGTACTGGGAAGTAAAAACACGCAAACACGTATACCCGAAGCAGAATTTTTAAGCCAGATTGACGACTTAACTCCAGATGATGAACCCAAGGAAGTGCGTCGTTGGGGCAACTGGTACTGGCTTATAATAGATTAAATTTTCTTATTACACTGTTTGTTCTTATCGTGTATTTTGACGATTGCGATATTCAGCGGCTTTTGCATCCCAGTATTTTTTATTTCTTTCTGCCACAATAAGATCATGGTCAGACACCAGGCGCGGGAAAAAGCCGGTGCCATATTCAGGATAGTCTTGTATGCGTTTTTCCGCCACCCACCACATGCAAAAAATCCAAAATAACAATACCACAAGTATGCCGCCAACGCCGTAGAGTCTGTTTTTAAGTATTGCTATTTGTCTGGCACGCCGGACTGATGCGGCATGCTCAATGTTGATCTGTCGGTTGATAAGGGCTTTTTGTTCCACGCCCAGCTTCTTCATCATTTCCTCAACTTCGGTGTACAATGCACCCAATTCGGGCGGGCTTTGGTAGATCATTATCTCACGTAACTCAGTGCCCATCTGTTCCAGTTGCTTTTTCATCAGCACACGTTGTAGCGCACGTTTGCCCAGGCTGGCATCACCTGTGTAAATTTCAGTCTTGCTACGTCGTTCTTCATTCTCAAACACTGCCAGGCACTTGTAGAGATTGTCATAATATGCGCCCAGGTGTTCACCAATTTCTTGATAGATACCAGTATGTTCATCTGAATTGGCTTTTTTATTCAGCTCTTTGACTCGTGCTTTTTCTTCGTTGAGCTGTTTGACGGCCGCAGAAGGAGCACCGCCGGGCTTGGTGTCATATATTTTGTGGAATTGTTTATCAAGGTCTTTGAGAACATCATTTACATCACCAGCGGCACTCTTGATGTCTTTGTAGAGTTTACAGCCAGCCTTGACAGCGGATACAGCCCCGTTGGCCAAGGCAAAGAGTGTTAACGGATCCATTATCTACCCACCCCTTTTACATATTTCCGGATACAATCTATTAGAACAATCTTTCTTAGCCCACTCCACACAAATCACTCGACGATGGTATACATCTCCGGTCCAGGTCCATCGGACACACTGCCACTCTGACCATTTTTTGACATCTGGTTCTTTGGCAAGAGCGAGTACTAAGATCCATTCAAACATAGTGAGTCAATACCTGTCTTTATCATTGTACCAGTCTTTGAACATAACACCAAACACCATTAGGAACGGTATCATGCATAAAAAGAATATTAGATCGTTGGTTGTGATGACAATGTTGAAGTACATGACTTATCCTTTAATTTTTAGCATAATCTTCTCGTTCTTTCTTTTCACGAGCTTCACGTTCTTTTTGTTGCTGGCGAATGACCAGAAGTCTCTTGGCAACTTTTTCTTCATATATTCTTTTTTCTTCCATCTGGCCGTAAATGCCAATGCCGCCCATGGCAATTGCAAACACAATCACTGACCCTGCTAGGAAATACATGCCGAAAATAAACTGATCGGCCACTTTTTTCTTGTGTGCCAATTCACGTTCTTCTTCTGCACGTTGTGCGTCTGCACGTGCCTTGAACAATCTATTACGCTCAGCAATCATTTGTTCCCAGATCTGCGGCTTGCCCAACTGCCAAAGAATCATGTCTTTGAGATCACGCTCTGCTTGACGCAGAGCATCACTGTGCATGGCAATTTGCAAGGCTTCGTGTCCTAGTTCTGCATCTGTTTTGCCCAGTATATTGGCTTTGGCCTTTAACTTTATCCGTTCGCGATGGATGGAATCCGACGATTCGAAGAATTTGCTAAACTGGCCTACCAAGCTGTTGATATCTTTGCCAAGCGCAATGGCTTGCTTTATATGGCCAACTGCGGATTGTGCGGCGGCGAATGCAAGACCTATGGTGATTGGATCCACTTCGCGAGCTCCTTCAATATTGCTTTTATTATGTACATATTTATGGGTAGCTGGTGTTTTAACAGGATCCAAATAAATACTTGCAACAAGGAAATCGTGATGGAGTTTTTAGAGTACTCTGATATTGGATTTGGGGCATTTGTATTCAGTAACAAGCAACAAGAAATAACAAATCGTAAACAGGGTATATTAAGCTCTGTTTACGATCATCACGGCGTGGTACCAAAGTCCGTGCTGTTTGTTGGCTTTAATCCTGCAATACTACAGTGTCCAGCTGATCGGATATACCTAGCAGAAATTAGCGCAACTGCCAGTGACTGGCTGCTTGCCAATGGTATAAAGTTTGAAGTCGTGCCTATTGAAGATCTGTTCAATTACGGCAAACAATTTGATGCTGTGATTGCACTTGAAGAGTACTTTACTTTTGTCAGCAGTGAAGCAGATCAAAAATCAAAGTTTGATATGATTTGTAACGTGACCAAGCGGATCATGATAACTACATTACGTGACTACAAAAATCAAGAATTCAAAGACAGAGAATTTAGTACGCCAGCAGTGATTAAAAATGATCTAGAAACTAGGATATACCTAGAGCACCATGATTATAATGACGTGGATAGAAATGCCTGGAGCAGGACTGTGTACGAAATCACCGGCTCATCTCTAGCAGTAAGTTCATGTTTCCGTTGTCGCCATATGTTTTTCAAGCAGTGTGCCAAGTTTGGATATGATGCGGGCGCAAGAGATTTTCTAGTTCACAAGAATCTCTTGTACAAAAGCCTGATTAGGAAAAACTACGAGCATGTAATATCAATCAAATTTGGATAAAATGGACGTAACTCAACAAGTAGACAGCATAGTAGAAAATCTAGTAAGAGGCATTGAGTCTCGTTTGGAAAAACGAGTTGAAAGTGCAGTTGATTCTTTTTTAGAACAAAAATTAGTTAATTTTGACTATGAAAAAAAACTCAACTGGCTTGCCAGTGTTAAACTGGACGGCTTGATTGCTGGACTCGAAATCAACAAAACAAACGTTGAACAAAGGCTGGATGCAGTGACCGATATATTGGTTGACAACATCAGTACTGAATGTAGTCGTCTCAGCAAAGATAAAATACTCAACCATTTACAGAACATAGATGTGTCGCATGTGATGCGAGAGTTAGTGACTGCTGAAATTGGTCGACGCATGGATACTCAGAATTTTCCAGAACAAAGTATTTCTGCTCGAGCAATTAATACCACAGGATTACAAATAACTGGTGACAATATCAATGGTGGAATCATACAGAACTTTGGTAGCACTGGTATTGATGATCGCAGTAGCAAGGTACAGATGACCTTGATAGACGAAGGCGTAATAGTTGAGAATCGCATGATCACCCTGGGCCTTGAAGTTCGAGGTACCACTGTGCTCGAAGGCGATATTCTCATACAAGGCAACGTACCCCCTAGCTCAAAGTTCTACACCAGCATCATTAACAGTGCAGTGGCTGGTGTTAAAGAAAGCATGGACTCGGCTTTCTTTGGAGATTACAGTAGTGTAATCTTTGCCAAGATTCGAGAAGAAGGATTAGATCTCAGTCGCATCACTTTGAATGGAGTTGAGATTATCACTGGCAACAAACTCAACTATGGTATCTATGACACCAACATCACACGATTAGGCCAGGTCAAAGATCTGCAGACCACTGGCGAGACATATCTCAGTGAACAACTGTATGTGGGCAAGAACAAAGTGGGCATAGGCACCATTGAGCCTGCAAATAGCTTAACTGTATGGGATCAAGAAGTAGAGCTGGGATTTGGCAAACGCCTAAAAGACACAGGCTGGATTGGCACGCCACGCAACCAGGACCTGATACTGAGTGCAAACAATCAAGACAACCTAACGCTGGCAACCGATGGCAGTGTGCGTGTTAATAAACTAACAATAAACAAAGTTTCCGTTATTAGTTCTCCGAGTGTTCCGGCAATCGAACACCCACGTGGTACAGTAGCATTCAATGAAAATCCAAGCCCAGGCCAGCCAGTTGGTTGGGTCAGTTTGGGCGGCGGAGCGTGGAGCAAATTTGGAATAATCAATTGATTTAACAGGAGGGTTTCTATGATAGTTGAAATTGTTTTGGGAATTATTGTATTTTTTCTTTTTGTAGGCGCTGTTTATCTAGCAGGCAAACTACTAGATGAACTGCTCGAATCGGACGACCCCTGGAAATAGCTGGTTGACACCAAATTCTATTTTGTGTTACACTGTTCTACAGTCACAACTCTTCAAGGCACACAATGACACAAAAACGTATTGGATTTGCATGCAAATGGCTCAACGACCCCAGTGAGTGCGGTGGCATGAAAGTCAATGCTGTGGACCGTGAACTGAACGGGCGCTCAACTACCATGCGATGGCTGCGCGAACACCCTGAGGAAGCAGAACAGCGCCAGTGGGACATCATGAATCACAATACGGCGGCCGCTGTAAAGATGATTGAACGTGTGGGTACACTGCCGCCAGAACGCAGAATGGTACGTCTAGGCAGTGAAATGCTACAAGGCTACACTGAGGCCAGCTGGATCACGTGGTGGCAACAGCCTGATATACAGGCGCACTGTGAACGGATCTTTGCGCCTATTGGTGAAACTGCTCGTAGACTAGATGTGCGACTATCGTTTCATCCTGGTCAGTTTTGTGTGCTGGCCTCAGAGTCAGACGAAATTGTAGAGCGCAGTATACAAGAATTTGAATATCACGCGGATATGGCACGGTGGATGGGCTACGGTGCTACATGGCATGACCATGGATTTAAAATCAACGTGCATTTGTCTGGTAAAGGTGGGCCAGACAAGTTCCTAAGAACTCTAGGCAGACTCACACCTGAAGCTAGGAATCTTATTACCATCGAGAATGACGAGATGACCAATGGATTGGATTGTACTCTTACTGTCGGTAAACATGTGGCTCTTGTTCTCGATCTACATCATCACTGGATTAACAGTGGCGAGTATATCCAGACTACAGATCCTCGGGTACGCAGTGTTATTGACTCTTGGCGCGGCACTCGTCCTGTTCTGCACTATTCTGTTAGCCGGGAAGATATTCTTGTGGATCATTGTACCCGAACTAGGCCCGATCTTGCAGGACTTGTTGCAGGAGGCCACAAGAAACAAAAACTACGTGCCCATAGCGACTTTTATTGGAACGAAGCTGTGAATGAATGGGCAGTGGAACATGTGAGCTGGGGTGACATCATGTGTGAAGCCAAGGGCAAAAATTTAGCCAGTGAGCAGGTTTATGCTCAAGCTAAATCTTTGATCTAATCTTCGGAAAAAATCAGCTCGTAGTCTTCATTGCTGAATGAATTTTGTGTGTCTAGGCCTTTGAGATATACATCATACCTTTTTTCTTCGGTGGTACATAGATCATTTCGTAGGAATGAAATCTCCAATGTGTGCGGCAATGAGTCTTCGCTTATGCCGCCGAAGTTGTTGGCATGCACATGAACTATTTTATAGTTTGCCAATGCATTGATTGCTGATTTAAATCTTGATCTATCAGGATCAAAATCCAGTGACAGTCCATGGAATTCAATAATCATGCCCATGACATGCTGAGCTTTCCCTACAGCTGGAATAATAGTGTACTCATGTCCTTCGATGTCAATTTTAAGGAAAGTATCGCCCTGCACACGGCCTAGGATTTGATCTATGTTATCAACTCCGACATTTTCCTTAAAATGAATTACGTTTCCTCGAAAAAAAGATTTGTAATCTGCTTTTAAATCTTCAGAAAACTCTTCCGGAAAAATAGTTCCGTCATATCCATGTATTGTGCCAGTGGGGTTAAATGTGTGCCAGTCTTGGTCAAACGACCAATTAGTACCTAATCCCATGCTGATGAGATTAGTGGCGGCAAGTGCCTGCGCAGGAACGGCATTTCCGCAATCCCCTACCTTGCCTAATCGTAACATAGGCACATTGTAGGGGATTAGAAAATTAAAAGTATTAGCTACTTTAATTTTCATTTCTTGGGTTGTGCGGCTTTTTTAGCCGGTGCCGGCTTCTTGGCAGCTGGCTTTTTAGCAGGTGCTTCAACAACTGGTTCTAGTTCAACAACTGGTTCTAGTTCAACAACTGGTTCTAGTTCAACAACTGGTTCTAGTTCAACAACTGGTTCTGGCACCTTGTAAGGTGCACCACCGGGTGCAACTGCATCAACAGAAGTTGCCTCTTTGCGATTAAAGTAAAATGCAACGATAACACCCACAACTACAAGCGCAATAATAATTTCCATTTGAATCTCCTTGAATGGTTAGTAAATTATTTAACCTTTATGTAGCACGCCGGTATTTTTCTGGTTTAGTAAATGGTCACTAATTTCACCAGAATCTCAGTAGAAACCATTAGATATGTTGCAGTGCCGCATAAATAAATGTATAATGTAAAACATGATGCCTATGGTAGGGTCATGCAAACATTATCGAACATTCGTCTATATAAGGAGAAAATCATGTTCAACACAGCAGAAACACTAATTGATACATTCACAACCGCACAGAAGCAAGCAATCAAATTCATCCAGAATGAAGCAGTTGCAAAAAGCCTAACTGATATCGTTGAAGCACAAGCGCAAACTGCAAAAACCGCAGTCAAGGTTGGCACCGACGCATTCACCACAGTTGGTAAAGAAGTGGTAAAGACCGCAACCGAAGCTGCCAAGGCAGATTATACCAAGCACTTCACTGATTTCGCAGAAACCTTTACCAAAACATTCACCCCTGCAAAGGCTAAGTGATCATGCGTGGATTTTTAAACAGGTTCTGGTATTGGGCTGATGCATACGGGACTGCTCGTGCTGCCGCACACATGGCTCGCATGGGAATGTATCGTGAAGCCCAGGCACTGGTAGAGAACTCAAAATGAGCAAGGTTAAAGAGATGTGGGAACGGGTGCAGGAAATGTTCCGCCAACCATCAGATCTTGAACGTTGGATCGCAAGCCGCCATCCAACCAGTGCTGGTGACCTGGACCACTTGATGCGCCAATGGAATCACAAGCAGTACCATGACATTTACTAATTGTTAACAAAAGTACTACCTAAAAACCCTTGTAAATCAAGGGTTTTTTACGGTTGACACAAAAGAACCCATTTGCTATACTAGAGGCTAAGTTAAATAAATTTGGAGATAGAATGACCTCTAAGCAATTTATAGCAGTTATCCTACTGGTGCTGATTGCAATCGCCATTGGCCCTCTGCTGGTAATCTGGAGTATCAACACACTGTTTCCAGTGGTAAATATTCCCTACACTCTGGAGACCTGGGGTGCCAGTGCAATCCTATTCAGTGTGTTTAGCATACGACCAAAAAAAGGTTGACACCAAAACCTATTTGTGTAACAATAGCGACAACTTATAAATTTAGGTGAAAGATATGAAGCAAACCATTACAGTTAAAGTGCCGCGAGTCAAGCGCCGTTGCGTTGAGCTGTATGGTCGCGACACCCCGTTTCGCCCCAAAGTGGTCGAAAGCAAGCGTCGTTATCAACGGCATTCTAAAAACCCTCGTTCTCTTCAACTAGACTTTTAAGGAGTCATATGAGTCAGCATCTTGAAATCACAGCTATCCAGGCTGTGTTCCATCGTCAGCTTAATACCGAACGTGCCATCAAGTACGTGGTTATTAAAACTGGTGTTAGTCCCGACCAAGCACGGTCGGCCCTTCAATCTGTTATGACTGCATACAAAGGTTAAGTCCATGCGACTTCTTGCCGCAACCGCGATCCTGGTACTGAGTGGGTGTGCAACACAGGCTCCACAAGCACCCCCGCAACCTATTGCTCCAACAAATACTCCTAGACCGATTGGCGTAAACTGCCAGATGGCACAGGGTGCGTATCTAGCCAGCCTGGAAAGAACGGTTGCAGAACGCCGCGGCACGGCAGAAGATGTCAGCTGGGCTAGAACTTTGATGTGGACAGTGAGGACACAATGTCCCGGTTACTGATCATTCTGTTAGCAACTGCTGGTATCGCTCATGCTGAGTGCTACACCAGGAGTTCTGCGATCAGTCGTGCGGCTTCACGTATTGAACGCATGACAGATCTACAGCAAACCCTATTGCCAGCTGAAGGCAGGCAGGTCCGTTGTCGTGTTACATTCCGGGCACTGATTGACAGCCAATGGCACACTGCCGAAGGTGAGTCAGTTGGCCCACCTGGATCTAACCCAAATGCAGTCTGCGCCCAGGCACTGAACACAGGGCGCAGTAGTATTTTGGTTGGTGTAGCAGGTTCCAGTGTTACCATGAATCAGGAAATGATTTGTACTGATCAGGCCATCCCAACCAGCGTTCCTATAGTTAATATAGGTGACACGGTGAAAGATAGCCAGGTGCAACCGCATCCGATTCACAGAGCATTGTTTCCATTTCGTGGCAGTCTGTGCCGTTGGTTCATTGAATCTCGACCAGGCGCCCAACAAGTGGATATGAACCAGGGTATTATTTGTCGGGCACGTGACCAAACGGATTGGCGTGTGGTTGACAAATGGTAGAATATTGTGCTAACATACGAATGTCTTTAACTACTCTCTACAGGAGAACAAAATGAAACGTCTGATAATCGCTGGTACTATTGCTACAATTCTAGCAGGGTGCTCTAGCATGAATACAAAGCAAGCTGAGTCGCAACCGATCCCATCGCCCACCCCTGCTGTGACCAAGGACCAAACAGTGGCCGCACAGGGCAAGATTGATGCTCCGCAAACAATTGATCTACCCGCATGGTATATCAAAGCCCCTGCAAGCACAGATGACTATGTGTATATTGCAGGCACTGGCTACAGCAACGACCTGGCAATGAGCCGTGAAAAAGCTCTGCTTGATGCCCAGCTGAAGTTGGCTGACAAGATCAACGGCATGATGAATGCTGTGATTAAACAGCACAAAACTGACAGCGATGGCACAGTTGGTGTAGACAAGACCAGCGTCACTGTTAAGAAAGTGATCATGGACACTGCACTCACTGGCTATCATATTGAAGATAGCAAGATCCAGACTGAGAACCGCAGTTATCGTACCTTTATGCTCCTGCGCTACCCAATTGGTGATGCCAATCGCTTGCTCAAGGTACGCCAGCAACGTGAAGATCAGCTACGTGATTCCGACGATGCCGCACAGCGAGATCTAGAAAAAGAGCTGGATAATCTGCGCAAGCCCAAGGTCCAGCCTGCACCTGCCAAGGTCAAAGCTGAAACTGAGCCTGTTAGCCTGGCTCCAGTGGTTGCTCCGGTGATCGAAGCTCGACCTGTGCAATCATCCTCGGTCGCTGTGCCAACCACACTGAGCATGACTGAAGTAGCGGCAATCGAAAAACAGTATGGGTTACAGGAAGTGAATGATCCAGCACTGCGACAGCGCAGGGCCTTGGCCATGCTTAAACCAGGTGCTTTTGTTGAACGCATGACCGTTCAATAACGCTATAGATAAAAGTCCTCTTGCGGTAGTAAATACCGTAGTGAGGGCTTTTCTATGGCTAGACCTAGTTTGATTACTCAGTATATGACTGCACCATTGCCGCGTGTGTCGGTGCAAAGACGATTGCCTTATCGCCCGTCTCTAGAAGAAACTACCCGTCTTTATCACAGTCTTAATAAGCATATATTTCACAATGTGCTGACCCTGCCTGACATACATCTAGGCACACTTAGAAAAACCTGGGGTGTTTGCCAGTGGATGGGTGACTTGCAAAAACGTGGTAGTCACAGCAAACCAGGAACCTGGTGCTCAATATCCTTGATGGACAAATGGTTCTGCCCACAGTGGTTCTGTACTACCCTAGCACACGAAATGGTGCATCAGTATCAATGGGACATAGAACGATTTGATAACACGGGTTTTAATGTATCTGAAAATTCAGGCGCACATGGACCTAGCTTCTTTGCCTGGCGCGAACGCATGGCCTATTATGGAATGGACTTAAAAACCAGCCACGGAATGCGCCGATGGTTCAAACATCAAGATTTTAACAAGTGCTAACAGATACCTATAAGTATTTGCATGCACAGCCATGTAAGTATTGAATACGCAAACCCAAATGATCTAAATGACAGCATTGTTCTTCGCTATCGATTACGTGATAATCCTATTGTGGCCAAATGGATCAACAAACTGCAACAAACACAAGCACAACAGATTCCAATAGATGATCCTACCAGATTCTATGGCTTTGGTAGCAAGGAGCAACAGATTGCTCATGCCCTGTCTGAAATAAACAAACAAGTAGACATCATTAACTCCTATAAAAACATTGTAGAACGTAGACTAACAGATCTGGCTGACCAAGACACCTTAAACTATCTACATCATATTTTTGAAGTATACCACGGTTTGTTAAACAACCCGTCTGAATTTTTTATAGCAGCGCCACCACAGGTACAAAAAGCATTGGGCGAATTAAACATTGCAGTTCATCGCTGTGAATCTATTTCACGGGGTAGTCGTCCTAGACATGTGGTGACTTATTTTGGATTGGTCAAAGAAGAAATCTTGGATCACAGTGATTACGAGTATTTTACAGATGTATCACAGTTTGGCACCATGTATTTGAACTATGTAGAAATTGGAAAAACTCTAACAGACCTAGCACTGGACAACGACCAATACATAAGTGACGAAGCATTTAAACCGTTTACCTACTACAGTGCAGATTTCACAGTGAGATTCTTCCACCCAAAATTAGACATGTTGGCACTGATAAGAGCACATGTGTCAAAGTATTATTCTCAAAACAAACAGTTCTTTTTAGCTCGCGGACTAGATGAAAATCATCCACTGTTTAAACCGGGCTTGCCACCCATTGCAGATCTTGACAATGCTCCCGACGATGTGTTAGAATTACTTGCAAGCAGACAGTTTGTTAAATCCGTTAACTTAACCTAAAAAAATTATGCCAAATTTTGTACCTACCGTATTAGAAAAAACTTCCAATGGTGAACGTGCCTATGACATCTACAGTCGTTTGCTCAAAGACCGTATCATCCTACTGGATAACGAAGTAAGTGAGCACAGTGCCAGCTTGTTGGTCGCACAGTTTTTGTTCTTGGAAAGTGAAAATCCAGAAGCCGATATTTTGTTCTATATCAACAGTCCAGGTGGAAGTGTAACAGCAGGAATGGCAATCTACGACACCATGCAGTTTATCAAACCTGACGTAAGCACCATTGTAATGGGACAGGCCTGCTCCATGGGCAGTTTGTTAGCACAAGCAGGCGCAGCCGGTAAACGTCTGATATTACCACACGCAAGACACATGATCCATCAACCCAGCGGTGGCGCTGGTGGCCAAGCTACTGACATGGAAATCCAGGTGCGGGAAATCCTTAAAATGAAGCAGTATCTCACAGATATCTATGTAAAACACAACACCGCGGGTCGTACATACGCCGAGTTAGCAGCCGACATGGAACGTGATTTCTTCATGAGTGCAGAAGAGGCAGTTGCATACGGCCTTGCAGACCAGGTACTGTCAGCAAGATAAGCCAAACCTTTGCTTGCAATAAATAATAGGAGACTGATAGTCTCCTATTTTTTTAAGATATTATGCGCCTAAACGAGTTTGAAGAACTAAATCTTGCTGTGAATTTTCACGATGAGCTGAACCCTGCACTATGGAAAGGGGACAAGCTACAGCCGCGAGTTCGTAAAACTCTACTGCGCATTGCTCGTCACTTCAAAGACTTCCTGGGCATTGACATGTTTGATCTTGTGGACATCACAATTTCGGGCAGTAATGCAGCCTATACCTACACACCCAATTCAGACATTGATCTACATCTTGTGGTAATGATTCCAGATGAGCACGAAGCAGAACTAAAAGAATTATTCACAGCCAAGAAGTATCAGTACAACGATCAACACAATATCCGTATCCGCGGGTACGATGTCGAACTCTATGTACAGGACGCAGAAGATGCACACCACAGCATGGGTATCTACAGCGTACAACATGATCGCTGGATCAGCCAGCCCAAGCGCCAACGTGCGCAGGTAGATGACATTGAAGTACAAGAAAAGTATCGTAGTGTGAAACATCGTATCAACCAGGCCATCGTCAGTGACAATCACGACAGTGTGGCTCAGTTGTGGGCCTCTATCAAGAGCATGAGAAAAACAGGACTGGAGTCGGGCGGAGAGTTCTCCCCTGAGAATCTTGCATTCAAAATACTTCGTGCAGATGGCAGTTTAGAAAAACTGCGCAAGCACATGGGCAATCTTGAAGACCAAGGACTAGGCCTGCGTGAAGCCGCACGTACAGAATACAAACCAGAGATGTATCTAGATATGGATGGGGTACTGGCAGACTTCTTTACAGAGTATGCCAAGCTGGCAGGAGTCGAAAACGGCAGCTACAGAGACATTCCTCCTGCCAAAACAGATCCTACACTGAACATGATGATAGGCACAGACTTCTTTGCGCGACTACCAAAGTTTCCCACAGCAGACTCGTTAGTTGGCATGGTGGTCAAACTGTTTGGCCACTACAACATCTGCTCTAGTCCACTGCGTGGCGATTTTAAAAACAGCGAAGTACAAAAGACAGTATGGATTAACGAACATCTAAGCCCACAGCCCAAGGACATTGTTATCACTCCCAACAAACCCAAGTATGCCACACAACCAGATGGCACGCCTAACTTCTTGATTGATGACCGCGGCGACAACATCTCCAAGTGGGAAGCAGCCGGTGGTATTGGTATCAAGTATCAGGCAGACGAAGACAGCCTGGATGTTGTGGTACAAGGACTCAAGCGTGGCTTTGAGATCATACGCAAAGAGCGTGAGCATGAACCACAGCAGTTGAAGAGTCAGGACCGAAGCATGCCTGTTGCTGTGCAGCCTGACAAAGAAATCACTGAAGACATAGATCAATCAGATCAAATGAAACGCATTGAACATTTTGTCGACTGGGTATACAAAAAACAACGCATTGATGCGCCACGCCCTAATATAGAACTTTCCAACAAAAAAGACAGTGAAGACATGCATCATACCGGATGGTACAATGCAGACACCAATACCATGTGGGTGTACACTGGCAATCGCAATCTAATCGACATACTGCGCACGATAGCACACGAACTGCGTCATCGCAAACAGGGCAGTGAAGGTCGTATCAAAGGACACAATCCTCCTGGTAGCCCGCTAGAACGTGATGCAGATGCCGAAGCCGGGTATCTGATGAAATTATACGGCAAAGAACATCCGGAGATCATTGAATGAGATACAACCAATTAGTACTGCTAGAGTACGATCGCAACAAAACAGCAGATGCCTATGGTAACAAGCTGATTGCCGCAATGGGACAAGACCGTTGGCTGCTCATGCAAATACAAGCTGAACTACCACAAGGCGCAACTGTTAAAGAACTGGCCAAGACACAGCCACAACAGTTGATAGATATGATACTACAGTATATTGAAAAAGGTGACCCAACACCCAACAAAGAATACAGCCAGAGCATTGCCAAGATGTATAGCAATGGACTGAGCAAGATGGAAGACGTGGTATCTACACTGGCTGACTATCTGGTCAAGTTTGATCGTCTCAAGCGCAAGAAAAAGATACAGCCTCCACGCAATGACTTCAACCGATATCGAGATCTAGAATCTTTTTATGATGTGGTAGACGAATACCCTGAAGAGGAAGAAGCCAAGCCAGAAGTCAAACAAAACGCCCAAGAACTCTATCGTGACAGCAATCTGATTGTTACTATCCCGCAGGACGAGCAGGCCGCCTGCTACTATGGGCAAGGTACTCGTTGGTGTACCGCAGGCAAGAACAACAACCTGTTTAACTACTACACCAAAGGCAATCGCCCACTGTATGTTATTATTCCACGTCAGCAGGCGTATCCTGGAGAAAAGTATCAGTTCCACTTTGAAACCAAACAGTTCATGGACGAACAAGATCAGCAGATTGGTGCAGGCGGTATTGCCAAATTGGTAAAACGATTTCCTGAGCTGACCAAGATCCTACAACTACCTGCAGAGAAATATTCAGTAGCGCCACTAATAGGCGAAGAGTACAAGAGCATTGTCAAAGAGTTTACTCCTACAGTTATAAAACAAACAACAGCAATGGTTGACCAGTATGCTGATCGTATCATTGGGTTTGGTTTCAAGAGCTTGAAAGAATATGGTATTGATCTAGCACAGTCTGAACAAGAATCAATTGCCGCGGGCATGAGAGATTATCTAGCACAGTGTATAACGGCTATGAATGCAAAAGGTGGGATCTGGAGCCAGATAATTGCAGAGCCAGGACTAGAACGCAGTGAAGACAAGATTGAGTCTATCCTCAGTGCTGACAAATCACTGCATATACCTGTTGAAACCAGCAAGTCAGGACAAGCATTGGTAGCGGCCTTGACAAATTCAAGATCAAGAATGCATAAAGATGCGATCCCACACATACAGGATCTTGTGATGCGTGACCCGCTGTTTAGATTCCTCATGCGCCAGATACCCAAGCTGTACACAGCAAAACTACAGGAGCAGGGTCATGCGTTATCGTGAGATAATAGAAGCCATTAAAAACGATGACGACATGTTTAGTGCGCCGGGTAATCTGGCCACCGGCGCCAAGCAGGCAATCAAACAGATAGAAGATCCGTATCTACGCACAGTGAGCCGGGTGCGTGAGTTGGCCAAGACAGGGTTTGGAATAAAAACTCGTGTGAGTAGCATACCTAAAAGTGCATCTCGTGGCAGAGCAACTTTCTGGTTTGGTGACTATGTAAAGGGCCCAGGGGATCGTGCACCAAAACCTCTTCCAGTGGCACAGGAAATAAAAGCAGAACTAGAGAGGCAAGGGTTTGAGTGTAAGTTCACAGGCTCAGGTTGGCTTAGTGTTCTTGTGCCTCCTACCTATTCTGATCTGTTGCGAGAAGAAAACGACGATGAACTGTTTGGCTCTGCGCCTAGTGCCGCTACTCTAACACAATCTATTGCAAGAGCCATTGTTCGTTCAGACAAATCTGCAAGACTGATCACCAGTCCTTTCATGGTTGGATTTGCACTGGGCAAGACCCCAGGAGGGGAACCCTTGCTTCATTACTGGAAGTCAATAGGCAAAGACAAGCAAGATGCAATGCTGGATGGTATCAACGATGCTGTATATGATCTCATAGCCAATAAAGTAACTGAAAATGATGAGTCAGACGATGAACTGTTTGGCGCCGGCGGAGAAAAGGTATTTGTAGTCTTGGCACCCGACGACGAAATACTTAACACGTTCAGTGACATACGCCAAGCAATAGCATATGCCAAAAAACAAATTCCATCATACCTAGAAGATGGCTGGGGTGATGACGATTTCATCAGTGTATATAAACACAATCGGGGTGAGGAAAGCGGAGTGCCTGTAGCTGAGTTTCCAATAACCGATGATCCAATTGACGAAAGCGATGACGACATGTTTGGGTCCAGCACCAGACCAGACACTAAAGTAATTGCACAGGATCTTGAACTATGGCTGCGCCGTAGACAAACAGGCAGTCGACGCCCACTGGCACAGTTTGAAGTAGAATTCGTAGAGGCAGTGATTGCAGGATTCAATCGAAGCTTCCTGCACGGCATACATGTATGGAGCAAGTACAAACTAAGCAACACCGACATACGCTATGATCTACGCAACTACATCGAAGATGCCATGGGCGTGGATGTTGCTGACCACGACGATACCGTTAACGAAAACGCAGAGTCAGACGAAGATTTGTTTGGTGATGGTGAACAAAAGGTATTTGTAGTCTCGGCACCCGACAACGAAGTACTTGGCATGTTTGGTGACATACGCGAAGCAATAGCACATGCCAAAGAACAAATTCCAGGGTACTCGGAAGCTGGGTACGGCACAGACGATTTCATCACGGTGTACAAACAGCGTTGGAACAACGACGACAGTGGAGTGCCTGTAGCGCATTTTCCAATAACTGATGACCCGATCGACGAAAGCAATGACGACGATGACTTGTTTGCATCACCTACCATACGATTTGGCGATTTCTTCAACGAGTATGACGAAGACGAATTGCAGGCACTTGGATTTTCTTATGGTGATCATCCAGAGCAAGATGTTGATATAATAAATCACTACCTCGAGGACGGTGGCGCGGTTAACTGGCGAGTTCTAAAACTCACAGGCGCCGAAGACGGACAAGGTGATGACATAGTATTGCATCTGGATCGATCTAGTCGACTAGGCGAAGAAGAATCTGATGATGAGATGTTTGGGGTAAGTGGTTCTGCCGCACAGCGCATGATCTATAAATTTGGTAAGCAGATGTTGGCCAAACTAGAACAAGCCTATAACAATCCTCGTATTAAAGCAGAATATGAAAAACTTACCCAAGGCGAGGAACCAGATGCCAATAGATTATTTGATCTAGTGTGTAGGTCAACCAGCACACCATTTGGTAAAGCGATAGTAGTTGATGCTATTCTGCGCGAATATGCAGGAGGATTCAGTGGACTAAATGATTTTGGAACACTTATTGACTCCGGTGAATGGCATCAGGACATGGTAGAGATGTGGGATATGTTTGGCAATGATCCAGACGTAGCACAACAAGATTGGTTCCAAAAAGAAATACAAACATTCATGGGTGACAGATAATGAAAAGTACAGAATTTATTAGAGAAAATGACCAGAGCGACAGTGACTTATTTGGCGACAATCATCTGGTGTCCACGCTGGCAGACAAATTTGAATTCCCAGAAGAAGGTGCTCTAGGTTATAAAATAGGTGGCGGCGGCATTAGCTATGGCGGTGAGCATCGAACAGAAGGCTTGGTCATTGTTGATCGTAAAAACAATCAGATTGCTTTTATTCCTGACTTCACATACTTTGACGACGAGCCAACACAAGAAGATCTTGATTTCTTATTCTACGATGAGGACGGTGTTGAGAAATTACCTCTTAGCATGCAGAACATAAAAAAGTTCCTGAGCCTCAAAGAAGATGATTCAGACGATGACCTATTTGCTGATCGCAAATCCACGCAACTGGCTACATTTTTTGCTGAAATGGCTAGAGAATGGTATGGCATAGCAGACGACCAACGTGCTGACGACCAAGATTCTGAATACGCTGACGGCACAGAAAGCGATGCTAATTCATTTGAGGAAGTCTCAAATGCATTTAAGCTAGGAATGGAAGCAGGCCTGGATGCATTCAGAGGCCTAGATACCATGCTTAGAGAAAATGCCGCAGAACAAATCGAAGAGGTACTTGACATTGATCTCTATGCACTTGCTTACGGTGAGGATCTAGGCGAGTCAGATAATGACGAACTATTTGGCAATCCTGCACATCGTCGCATTGCACAATGGCTCATGAACTTTGCCAACACCATGCGCAATAATCCTGCAGAGATATCAGGACTGAGCCCAGAGGATGGGCAAGAATACGAAAACGACCTAGAAGAAATTCGTGAAGAGGCCAAGGCCGTGAGGTTTGTGGCCAATGTTTTTGAAAAACAAGGCATGGTGCCAGGCTTGAGAGCCTGGCATGAATATATGCCAGACTGGTGGGAAAACTTTGAGGACAACCTAGAAGCAGACACTGGAATCAGCATCAGCGCACTGTTGGACCAACACCAGGACGTGACCGAGTCAGATAACAACGATGAGTCAGATGATGAGCTGTTTGGCGGTACTCAAACACCACCAAAAACAGCACAGGCACTATACCAGTGGAGCCGTATGGATCCTAACAGATATAATTTTCGTGCCATAGCTGGATTTGCTTTGAGCCATAAGCTAACTTTGAAACAGGCACTGCAAGTTACTTCAAGGTTCGACGAGTATGATGACCGAATGCAAGCCGAATATGGTGTTGATGATGATGAAATGGGTGATCTATTTGGCGCATATGAAGAAGTATGTGATGCATGGAACACAGATCCATCGGGCGATACCAGCACAAATGACTCATGGGAAAAGTTACAAGAAGTTGATGCAGAACTTGAAGAGCCACCAGAGCGTCCACGCAAGACCACAACCAAGACCAAGCCTGATCTCAAGTTTGATATTCCTTTCCAACAGGCGCAAGACCAGCCACTGGCACACACAGATCCACTGGACGATCTTAAAAAGAAAGCTGGCGTCGATGATACCAAAGTAAATTTACGCAAGGCCAGCCAGAAAGACACCTTGAGCAAGACCTCAGGACTCAGCACACCTGACATGAGCGACATGCTGGGCCGCATGAGAAACATTGAGCTTGATAAAGACCTAGAAGCCTATCCAGATGAGCCGCCCGAGAATCTACCCTCTGTGGATGTAAACACACAGAACTTGCCAGCAGTAGCAGGACAAGCACTGCAGGCCGCAGGCGTACAGAATCCAGAGTTCCATCAAGTGGCCAACCTGCCGGGCAACATGGCTGATCAGATTCGCCAGCTGGGCAAGAGCCTGTTTGGTAGCTTGACCATGACTCCAACCAAGCGCATACATGTGGTTGCTAACCTAGGTGGCCAAGGGCCTAACAGCACACAAGAAGTCAATGCAGTGGCAGGCTTCCTTAAAAAGCACGGCGATGATCGTGGTCCTGGTGACATTGACTTTGAACAAGTGATGCCAGGCTACAAGGCACAAACACACATGTACACAGCCGCAGGTATTCGCTGGATGCTGGTAAAAGACTTTGCAGGACAATACATCTACTGCTGGCCAGAAGAAGATAGTCACGATGCAAGCCCTGGCCTAGAGCATGATCAACCAGAAATGAAACAACTACGATGAAAATCAGAGAAGTAATTGTTGAGAACGACGAAGAAGACATGTTTGGTCAAAGTGACCGCGTGGGCAAAGACCTACGCCGTGTTACTTTCCAACAGCGCATACCCAGCATGGTCAAGATGATACAGGGTAATCTAGATGCCAATACTGGTCCTTTTGCTAAAACACTGTCTTTCAACCTAGGAGCTGATGCCAGCGTTTTCAGAAGAAGTCAAGAAATCTTTGATCTGGCCAATCACCTACTTGCACGAGAAGTTATGTCTCAAGTCAGTAACATACTCATGAGCCTCGACCCTGCTGTGATCAGTGATGAAGACGAACTTAATGATGCGCTTACTGATCTTGTTTCCAATATTCGTGCAGAAAGTGAACTCTGGCACTACATAGAAGAAGTAATAGGCGACGACGGCGCCGATGATCAAGTTTATGCCTGTGCTATGACCATTGAAGGTGAGCTAGGCGCCTTGTTACTCAAGTTGATACAACAAGCCTACAATCAATCCACACTGGCCGAAAACATGGATCACGACAAAGATGGTGGTGCTGTGGAGGAATTACGTGCGGCATTGGTAGCACACAAAGCCAAATTACAGTCAGCCGACGATGATCAAGTTTACAACACCATTGACAAGATGATGACACGCATCGCCAGGAGCCACAGCATCAGCGGGCAAAAGTTGCACGACATGTGGGTAAGCAAGTACAAACAGATACCCGACACCTGGATAATGAAAGAGGCATTTGATCAACCTTATAAGACCAAATCAGAAAAAAGTGATTATGGCGATATTGATATGTTGGCCAAACTGCCAGATGGGTCAAATCTAAGTATCATGTTCAATCAGGAGTACGGTGACGAAGGTGAAGAAGTCGTGCAAGTTGAGTTTTATAGAAACAACAGCCAAGAAGTCACGGGTGAAGGTGATGCTCAAAGAATCTTTGCCACAGTGCTGGATTCTATACAAAAATACATTAAAAAATACAAACCGCAGAAACTAAGTTTCTCGGCCAGCAAAGAAGTTGACATGGACGCAGACAATGTGGAGAAATTTAATCCTGAAAGCCGTGCCAAGTTGTACGATAGACTGGTACAGCGTTATTCACGTGCCTGGGGATATCGAGCCTTGCGTGCCGACACTGGCAGTATAGTCCGTTACGAATTGAGTAGATTAAAACAAGATGTGGCGGAAGGCGAAAGTAATGATACTGCTATAAGTTTATCCAAGTTGGGTAAATTTCATCCAGGCGCAGATACACTTGCAGAGTTTGTTCCAGAAAGAGCAACTGCACAATATGCCTTGCATCCGGATAAGTGGGAATCAACCTTTTACAGTTTGACCAACAAAGATTCTGACAAATTAAAATACTATGGGCCAAAAAAGATTTCCATTCCACCAGGAACTCTAGTAGGCGATATGGCCATTGCCAACAAGTTTTACAGAGCAAAGACACCTGAAGAACAAGAACAATATGCTGAATTATATAAAGCATCGCTACAGCCGTATCCAGTGGACGTCAGTGAGTATCGCATGCCTGAATTGTTGATTCCCAAGCAAGGTGTAGCGGAAAACAAAGCCGATGGCATCAACAAAATGTTCAACAACCTAGGTGATCCTGTGTTTGCCAATTTGCAACGTGTGGCATTGTTGGCCATGCAGGGTAGACAAAGTGAAGCCGCTGGTCGTTTGCAAACTGTGATCAAAGATGCTGATCCTGCTGTGCAAAAGAAAATCACGGATGCTGTGAACAGTATCAAGCCTGTGACAATAAATGGTCGCGTGGCAGATTCTAGCACACTGGACAAAAGCAAACAGCACAATGACTGGATCATAAACACGTTCATTCCATGGGTGCAATCTTTGTTAGGGCAGCAAGGCATGGCGGAAAACTTTGCCGACGGCAGAAACCCACAGGACAAAGGCGACAGCAAGCGCCACGGCGTACCAACCAAGGCCAGCATAAGTACATTAAGAAAAGTAGCCAAGCAGGGCGGCCGCAAAGGACAATTAGCACACTGGATGGCCAACATGAAATCAGGCAGAGCAAAGGCAAAAAAATGAGATATACTGAACTAACAGAAACCACACGCAACCTAGGCGGATTTGACGTCAAGGTCATTGCAAGTGTACCCAGCGGTGCAGAGCAAGAAGTCGACGAGCAAGGTATGGCGGAAGACGATGACGCTGTGGCAGCATTCCTAGCACGTGGTGGCGAAATACAACGACTCAAACCGGCTAAACCACGCAAAGGCGAAGGCTGGCAAGGTTCGGCACATATTGGTTCAGCCGGTGGTCGTGGCAACACCAAAGGCCGAGTATCTGGACTTGGTGCCAACACAGGAAAAAGTGGCAAGCCTGTGGTCACAGCTGAAGGTGGTGCACCAGTCACACACCGCATTGGACTCACAGTAACTGACCCTAACCATCCAATGGTGTCAAAGCGTAAAGAAACATACCAAAAATCAGTGCGTGTTACCAGTGACAGCCGTGAAGCTGCAATCAATTCTGCGATTGCACATCACAAGCGTAAAGGTTATCGAGTACATGATCACCACTATCTTGGCACAGTGGATGAAGTCGACGAAGCAATCAAAATAGATGCTCCACAAAAGTCCTGGAGCAGACAAGACATGCAGGATTACTTGACTAGAATCAAGACAGGTACAAAAACCAAACAAGACAGATTCAAACCTATCATTCATGGTAGCAACGTTAAAGCAATTACCAAAAACGATGGCAATGAAGAATGGGACCTAGATGACCTAGCCCGTCAAATCACCACTCGTCCAAGAGCTATACTAGGTACAAATGCCAAAATGGCCAAGAGCAAAATAGAAGGCTCTATTACCTATGATCTAACGCTACCAGCACTTTCAGGCATAGTGGTGGATGAAGAGACCAGCGAATTTGTAGAAATTACCACCTGCCCGGGTGCAGGCGAATGCCAACTATACTGTTATGCTCGCAAGGGCGGATATGTAATGTTTCCTGCAAGTTCAATGAGTGCGGCACAGGCACTGAACTTCTTGGTCAATCATCCTGAAGACTACATGAAGATGTTTGACACTGAAGTTAAAAAGGCCAAAGCACTGGCCACCAAGAATGGTATCAAACTCTTGGTTCGTGTACACGATGCCGGCGACTTCTTCTCCAAAGAATACTATGACCTGGTAATGGGTGTCAAGGCACAGAACCCAGATTGCAAGTTCTATTTCTACACCAAGATGGGCGATATTGCATCAGCTGACCAACCAGATGATGTCATTGGACAGTTCAGTCCTGGCGCCAAGAGCCGTGAAGTTAAAACAGTACAGGTACAACGTGATGCTGGCCGGCACGTGAAGGATGCTGTGACCTTGCCCAAAGACATGTTCCGCGAACTGTTTGTGACAGATGCCAAAGGCAAATACGTCAAGGACGAAAAAGGCCGCACACAGGTCAAGAGCGAAGCAGATTGGAATCAGTTCAAACAAAAGCTGGCAGACATCTACAAACTGGATGTGGGCACCATTGTCACCTACGATGAGATGAATCGTATTCCAGAGGGTCCAAAGCCCAAGTGGAACGTGGTTGTGTTCCCGGCAGGGCACGGGGATCTGGGTGCCAGCAGACTGGACGTCTCCAAGCAGTTTTTGATGTTCCACTAAACTGTTAACAAAAGTACTACAAAAACCCTTGTAAATCAAGGGTTTTTTTGTGGCTTTTTTGCAACAAACAAAACGGTTGACCAGAAATACCCATTTTGCTATACTATAGGCTAAGTTAAACAAAAGGAGCCAGCAATGAAAGAACTCAACGCATACGTCAAACAGCAAAATAGCTGGAATGCTATTTTCAAATCTCGTCAGTATGATCTCAGCAACTCTGCAGATCGTCAAGCTCTTGCACAAAAAATCGACTCAGACCTCAGCCCTGAGAACTTGAGCTGTGATGGCGAACTGCCACGTAGCCAGGTGCAAGCCAAATATCGCATGCTCACCAAAGTGGCTGGGCAGTTGTTGGCCCTGGATCCTAGCGTCCAGATTTACGAATTTTCTGAATAAAAACGGTTGACCGTTTTTTCCCATTTTGCTATAATTTAGGCTAAGTTAAACAAAAAGGAGTCGAAGATGTCATACGCAACCATTCAAGAAGTTAACACTTCTATCATGTTCAGTAACTTTACAAACGAACAGCTGAACAGCATCAACGATGCGGTACAGTATGCCCGTGCCCAGCTTCGTGCAACCAAGATTCGTGAGTTCACCAAAGGTGACATGGTCAAGTTCCACTCTGTCAAACGTGGTGTCACAATGACTGGTACAGTGAGCAAGGTTGCTATCAAGTATGTGACCGTGGCCACTCAGCAAGGCCTGTGGAAAGTTCCTGCCAACATGTTGGAGTCTGCATAATGAAAGTCGTGTATAATGCTATACTAGGTGGTTGGTACATTGTGCGTGGCGCACATCAGACACCAATCTCGGGTCGCTTTGACAGCCGAGAAGCCGCAAACGCACATCTGCGCCGTCGTAACCCTTTACATACTGGAATCTAATATGAACGCATGGGTCTTGGTTATTGCAATGTCGGCTCCGTCGGGGGACTTCATTGACAAGCGCACGGTGGAGTTCAAAACCCGCAAGGATTGCGAAGCAGTTCGGGCCCAGTTGCCGGTACTGAACTCACCGTATGGTGTGAAACATGAAGGAGTCTGTGTTACAATGGATCATTGGACAGGTAAGAAGAAAGATAAAGGTGTGGCGTTTGATTGATACGGTGCTGAAATGGGTAGCCTGTGCAGTAACGCTGGCAGGCGCACTATGCACAAGCCTACAGATAGATCCGCTCAACATCTGGTTGTTGAATCTCGGTGCAGTACTGTATTTGATCTGGAGTTGGCGCATTCGTGAATGGAGCCTGGTAACCATTAATTTTGGTTTGTTGGCAATCTATATACTTGGATTGGTTATAAGGAGTTAAGATGGAAAAAGGAACTTGTCCTGTGTGCAGTGGCAGTGGGCGTGTGCCTGCTGGAGACAGCCAGTACAAAAATGTACTGGCAGGATATGACAAAGAATCGGATACGCTGGCATGCCAGAACTGTGGCGGACAGTATATGTGGGGTAGACCCAGCGGCAAGGTGAGCGTGGACTTTGGCGGACAGCCTTGTGTGCATGAATACACTGGTCAGAATGCAGGACGTTGTCTTACAGAGTACACTTGCAAATTTTGTGGTGATCGTCATCAAATTGATTCAGGAGATTGAACATGGGACTAGATATGTACGCCTATGTGGCCAAGAAAGAAAACGAAATGCGCGAGTACTACGAGAGTTATGACTACGAAACGGACTCAGGTCCTGTGGCCAAGCCTCGTGAAATTGCCTACTGGCGCAAGCATCCTAACCTGCATGGCTGGATGCACCGGCTCTGGAATGAACGTGGTCACTCAGGTGATTTCAACGGCGACGAGCTGGAGCTCACGGCCGAAGATCTAGACAGGCTAGAGCATGTGGTGGAACGAGGCCTCTTGCCGTCTACCTCAGGATTCTTCTTTGGTAATGATGCTGATCAGCACTACAAGGCAGATGACCTGAAATTTATCCAAGATGCTCGTGCAGAGTTGATTGTTGGAATGAAAGTGTTTTATAATAGTTCTTGGTAGGCTTTTCTTTTTAATAGACTAAAGAGGTTTTCAAATGGTAATCACTATTCTACTGTTAGCAGGTGCGATTGGTTGGTTCAGTTCTAGTCCGCTATTCTGGATCTTGGCCTGGCCCGGAACTGTGATACACGAACTCATGCACTGGACGATTGGCCTAGTTACATTTGCCAAGCCTCTTAACATCAATATTATGCCATCTCCTCCGGGTGATGGCAGTAGGGTGCTAGGCTCAGTTGAGTTTGCCAATGTCGGATGGTGGAATGCTTTGCCAGTTGGTCTGGCTCCGCTGTTGGCTTTTCCTCTTGCTCTAGGGTTTGCATCAACCATGCAGTTTGACTGGTCCTTGTCCAGCCTGCTGATCACTTGGATTTTGGCAAGTGTGATTTCTCAGTGCTGGCCTAGCCCGGGTGACTGGCAGATTGCGTTTAGCAAGCCCGTGGGCGTTTTGATGTGGGTTGGGCTGGTTTACTACATGTTCCAATGATGTTAACAAAAGTACTACAAAAAACCCTAGTAAAATCAAGGGTTTTTTGTGCCTGAAAACGGTTGACCCGAATGGATCCATTTGCTATAATAGTGGCATACAAAGCAAAAAGGAGCCAGCAATGAAGATCGAAACAGCAATTAAACAAATACAAAATGAAGCAGACTTCCAAGGCATGGGCCTGTTGGAAACACTGCAAGACATCCAAAAGCACGGTCGCATGATGTACGGCGAGAACACAATGAAGGCGTTTGTTGTTTTTATGCAACTGGGCCAGGAGATGTTTGCTCCGGTTGACCAATAACGGCCTTTTTGCTATACTGTAGTCATATTGTTAGTAAAGGAGAAGTTTATGAAACGCTCGTTAATTGCTTTTGCTATTGTTGCCTCTGCCGCAGTACCTGCTCAGGCTCAGAGTTTTGTTGCTGAAACAATTGGTGGTATCACAGGCGCGGTCCTGTGTAACCAGATTGGCGGCGGCAACGGTCGTGTGATTGCTACCGCAGGCTGTGCAGTGATTGGTGCCCAGATTGGTCGTAGATTGTCTACTCCTACCCAGCCAGTGGTGCAAGGTCCTCCTCCTGTGTATTACCCACAACAGGCTCCTGTGTATCAGGGCCAGCCTCAGGTGATCTATCAGCAACCCATACAAGACAACTGTATGACTGATGGTTACTACAAAGGTGAATACAATCCTGCCGCGGCTCGTGCATACTGCCGTGGTGCAATTGAAGCTCAACGCCGTGCGCAGATTCGTGCAGAACAGAATGCCTACGAAGAAGGTCGTCGTGCGCAGATCTGGGCAGAACGTGATGCATACCAACAGGGTAGTGTTCGTTGGAGCGGCGGTTGGACCAACTAAAAACGGTTGACCAAAAAACCCATTTCGTTTATACTTGTTGTATTGTAATTAGAAGGAGTTCTAAATGAGCACTAACAGTCGTATCGCAGTCATGCATGGCACAGTTTGCAAAAGCATCTACTGCCATTGGGATGGCTATCTTGCACATAATGGTGCAATACTGCAAGAGCACTATGACAGTTCTCAAGCCAATCAGCTGGTAGCACTTGGTGACTTGTCAAGCCTACGCCGTGACATTGGCGAGAAGCATGCGTTCAGCCAGTTTGATGTGCCCAAAGAAGAAGTGGAAGCGTTCAAGACCTTGACTGAAGACATGTGTACCTTTTACGGCCGCGATCGCGGCGAGAAGCACACCGAGCACAAAGTGGCAGTGAACTTTGAAACTTTCCTGGAACAGTGCAACATGTGCGGTGCTGAGTACTACTACATCATGGAAAATGGTCAATGGTTCTACGGTAGCATGCACGAAAGTGACCCGTTCTACAAGCGTCTGGTGCTCCTGAGCGAAGTGCTCGAAAACGAAGCAGTGGAGGCCTAAATGAACTTTTTACTTGGCGTGGTACTTGGAGTGGTACTTGCCACAATTGGCGCACACGGTGTGGCCAACTATGTGGACAAGGGTGTGGCCATCATCAAGCGCCAAGCGGTACAAATGAATCGATGAAATTTGGTAAAACTGCCACCAAAAACTGGTTGACTCCAGTCCAAAAGTGCAGTACAATAATGGTATGGTACAAGGTGTACCGTACTTTTTAAACCTAAACAGGAGTTAGTATGTCTGATAAATCTTTTAAAATTGCTGGTGTTTCGAAACTTGCTGGTTCATACAAAGTTCGCTTTGCGAACGACATGACCCGTGTCAAGGTGCTGGCTAAAACTGGCCACACTGAGATCGAGCTTATGGATCTTCCCCGTGCAATGACCAAGCCTGAGCTGGTTACGTTCTTGAAAACTTCCGAGCTGTACAATCGTGCAGAGTTCAAGCAGGCGATTGACGCCGCTGACGAGAAGTACAACGGTTCCGCAACTGTCAAGGTTGCTGGTGTTACTGTCAAGGCTTCTGCCAAGCCAGCTACTAAAGCGTCTACCAAGGCAACTGCTACTGCCTAAGCGATCACGCTGTCGCACTGAAGGCCCACTCTACGCAGTGGGCTTTCTTTTGACTTGTTTGTGCAAGTGTGCAAAATTGCATAAATACTTGTCAAGGAGGGGCTAACCATGAAACAGAAGAAATTGTTAATGGAACTGTACAAGGCGAGCTTCGACCACGATGCCAAAAAGATTGCGGAACTTCGAGAGAAGGAATTCCGCAAGATTGCGAAACACAAGGCCGAAGGTAAACCATTTACAGCCAAGTGGGTACTGGTAAGGATTTAGGTTTGTAATAGAACTGTAATCTTTTTTACACAATGCTACGATAAATACTGCAATGCAGAAAACTTATCGTAGCATTTTTATTTCTGATGTACACCTTGGCACTCGAGATTGCAAGGCAGAGGCTCTCAACAACTTCTTAAAACACAACTCATGCGACACACTGTATCTAGTGGGCGATATTATAGATGCCTGGAAGATACAGCAAAACAAATGGCGTTGGAAGCAGAGCCACACCAATGTGGTACGCAGAGTGCTAGGCCATGCCAAGCGTGGCGCCCGAGTGATATTCATTGCCGGCAACCACGATGAGTTTTTAAGACCAATGATACCATATGGGTTCAGTTTTGGCCTGATAGAGATACACAATCAGATAGAACACATAGGTGCCGATGGCCGACACTATCTCGTGGTACACGGAGATTTGTTTGATGGAATAACAAGGCTTGCTCCTTGGTTGGGATTTTTAGGAGACAAAGCATATGACATTATTCTTACACTCAACAATAAATTTAATTGGATTCGTCGCCGTATGGGTTTTGGGTACTTTAGCCTTAGCCAGTTT
>Ga0209550_10000151_pt1 | contig 58193 bp, 46 predicted proteins | sample LauGreSuBDMM15SN_2_FD_187567 | JGI IMG/M metagenome (GOLD analysis project Ga0209550, IMG submission 187567) | Freshwater lake microbial communities from Lake Michigan, USA - Su13.BD.MM15.SN (SPAdes) (version 5) | ecosystem: Environmental > Aquatic > Freshwater > Lake | place: Lake Michigan... | reverse complement strand
TCCACCAGCTTGGTCGGGTCGTGCATCAGGCGGTCTTTCCAGTCGCCCAGATGCACCTGGCCTTCGACCAAGCCGCGCATCACGCCCACATGCTCGGTCCAGCCCACGCTGTTGCAGCCGATCATCACATCGTCCTTGAACTGCAGACTCAGGTGACGGCCTGCGGCCTTGTCTGTCAGCACCGCCGACTGTCCATTGGCCACGCCTTCCCAGTTGCCAAAACTGGTGGAGATCAAACCCAGGGTATCGAGCACGTTGATTTGCGTGACGCCTTTGAGCACCGCCTTTTGGCCCAGCATGTTGAGGGCAGCCACACGGGCCTGCTCGGCGGCGTTGGGCTGAATGGCGCTCACAATCGTTTTGCCGCTGACCATGTCAAAAGCTTCGGCGCAGTCGCCCGCGGCAAAGATGCCGGGCACATTGGTTTGCAGGTGCTCGTCGGTCAACACGCCTTGCAGGCAAGTGATGCCGCTGTCCTTCAAAAAGCCAATCGCTGGGCGCACGCCGGTGGCGCTGATGACCAGATCGGCCTCAACGGTTTGGCCATTGGACAAACGCACCTGCAGCGCGCCGCTGGCATCGTCGGACCCCAAACCCACCGCGGAAGCCAACTTGCCGAGCAAGCCTTTTTCTGCGCCTTGGCTGATGGCTTCGACCTTGGTGCCGGTGAACACCTGCACGCCTTTGGTTTCGCACCAGTCGCGGATCATGCCGCCAGCCACCGGGCCCATCATGCGGGGCACCATGCGGTCGCCCATCTCCACCACGCTGAGCTTGACACCACGCGCCGCCAGCGATTCCATGATGATGCAGCCGATGAAACCTGCGCCCATTTGAAGTACTCGGGCACCGGGCTTGGCCAGCGCCTGGATGGCGCGGGCGTCTTCAAGCGTCCAGCACGGGTGCACGCCGGGCAGGTCCATGCCCGCAATCGGGGGGCGCACGGGATGCGAGCCGGTGGCGATCAAGAGCTTGTCAAAAGCCAATGACTTGCCGTTGTCCAAGTGCACGGTTTTGCCCGCTGAATCCACACGCGTCACTTTGGCTTTGACCTGAGTGATACACAGTTCGTCAAAGTGGGCGTCGCTTTTGCGCAGGTAAGTGCCGCGCTCGTCGATGTTGCCAATCAGCAGATAAGGGATGGCCATGCGCGAATAAGGCGCATCGGGTTCGTCGCCAATCAAGGTGATGGTGTCACCCGGGGCATGCTTGCGGATGGTTTCAGCGGCGATCACGCCGGCAGGGCCTGCGCCCAAAATCACGTGGTGGGTCATGGTGTTCTCCAAAAAAGAAACAGCGGCCCGAGAGAGCCGCTGCGTCGTTGATTTCAGCAAGACCCAGTGGCGCCCTTGAAGGCGACACTGAGACTCTGACTGAGCATCACAAACCCAGACGTTCCCGGGTGGCCGATGTGGGGTGGCCTTCGCCATCCCAGCCGCGCGCCTCGTAGTACTTGGGCAGCATTTCGTCCAACTTGCTGACCATGCCTTTGCCGGGGCCGGTTTTGGCGGCTTCGGTCATCAGGCGCTTGGGCAGGTTGTCGTCGGCCTTGGTGAAACCGGCGGCGTTGTTGAACTCGCGCTCCATGTTCCAGATGCGCTCGCCAATGTGGTTCAAGTGCTCCATGGTGAACTCTTCGCCACAAGCCGCTTGGATCTGCGGGGCCACGTCGGCCAGGGTCCAGGCAAAGCTGGTGAAGACGCAAATACCGGCCGAGTCAAAGGCGGCTGTCGCGTCCTGGAAGGCCTTGACCAATTCAGGCTTGCCTTCGTGCTCGGTGGGCTCGGTCTTGACCGGAATGCCCAGCACTTCAGAGGCGATGGTGTAGCCGCGCAGGTGGCAAGCACCACGGTTGGATGTGGCATAAGCCAAGCCAATGCCCTGGATCACACGACCGTCATAGGCCGGGAACTCTTGGCCCTTGACGCTCATGGACAAATCGGGGTGGCCGTATTTGGCGGTCAGGCGCTTGGAGCCCATGCCAATTTCCTTGCCAAAACCAATGCCCTTGGCGGTCATGTCGACAAACTCGCACAAGGCTTCGGCCGAACCAAAGGGTGCTGCCACGCCAATTTGCTCTTTGGTCAGCACACCCATTTCATACAGCTCCATCACGGCGCCAATGGTGGTGCCAAAGCTGATCGGGTCAAAACCTTCTTCATTGCAAATCATGTTGGCATATTGCAGCGCTTCGAGGTCTTTCACGCCGTTGGCCGCGCCCAGCGCCCAAGCCGCTTCGTATTCCAGGCCGCCGTTGGCGCCCCAGTACTCAGGCTTGTTCTTGACGGAGAAGTGGCCTTCGTCCATCTTGCTGATGCGGCCGCAAGCGATGGTGCAACCAAAGCAGGCTTGGTTGGTCACTAGGTGCTTTTTGCCATCGGTCTCGCGGGGCGTGGCCATGGCTTCGGCCGAGATGTCTTTGGCGCTTTCAAACTGCACATCGCGGTGGTTGCGGGTGGGCAATCCGCCGATTTCGTTGATCACGTTCATCAGCACTTGGGTGCCATAAGCTGGCAAGCCCTGGCCCGTAACCGCGTTGTCGGCCAGCACCTTTTTGGCTGCCTTGGCCGCGGCCATGAACGCCTTGGGGTTTTGCATATTGCCCACGCCTTTGGTGCCGCGCACCGCAATGGCTTTCAGGTTCTTGCTGCCCATGACGGTGCCCACGCCCGAGCGGCCAGCCGCACGGTGCAGGTCGTTCACCACGGCAGCGTAGAGCACGCCGTTTTCACCGGCCTTGCCGATGCTGCAAACGCGCAGCAAGGGGTCTTGCAAGCTGGACTTGAGGATTTCCTCGGTCTTCCAGACGCTTTGGCCCCACAGGTGGCTCGCATCGCGCAACTCGGCTTCGTCGTCGCTGATGTGCAAGTACACCGGCTTGGCCGATGCGCCCTCAAAAATGACCATGTCCCAACCGGCCATTTTGAGCTCAGCGCCCCAATAGCCACCCGAGTTAGAGCAAGCGATGGCGCCGGTCAGCGGGCTCTTGGTGATGACGGTGTAGCGGCCGCCTGTGGAGGCCATGGTGCCGGTCAGTGGGCCGGTGGCCCAGATGAGTTTGTTGTCAGCCGACAGGGGATCGACTTTGGGGTCGATCTCGCTGATCAGGTATTTGCTGCCCAGACCGCGTGAGCCGAGGTAGGCTTTGGCCCACTCCATGTTCAGCGGTTCGGATTTGACAGTGCCAGCCGTGAGGTTGACGCGGAGGATTTTTCCAGCCCAAGACATGTTGATGCTCCTTGTGGGGGGATTTAAGAGGCCGAGGGCTGATTGCCCAACTTGTCGGCCCATTGTTTCATTTTGTCCATGCCGGTCCAGTTGGCGTCCACAAACGTGATCGCACCGGTTGGGCAAGCGTCGGCACAGGCCGGATCGCCACCGCACAGGTCGCACTTTTGCACCTTGCCGGTCTCTTGCACGTAGTTGATGGTGCCAAATGGGCAGGCGATGGTGCAGACCTTGCAACCCACACAGGTGGATTCGTTGACCACTTTGGCACCGGTGACTTTGTCCACCGTGATGGCTTCCACAGGGCAGGCGTGCAGGCACCAAGCTTCGTCGCACTGGGTGCAGGTGTAAGGAACTTTTTTGCCAGTGTGATGGAAATCAAACACCTTAATGCGCGATTTGGAAGTGGCGTAGGTGCCGTAGTTCTCGAAAGAACAGGCCATTTCGCACTGCAAGCAGCCGGTACATTTGTCCGGATTGATGTGCAGGACTTTCTGCATGTGTATCTCCTGTGAAGTGTCGGACTTTTCAAGCCCAAGCTTATGAATCAGAATGCATAGCTATTGTTAGTGCACAGCACTTCAAATCGCTCGGGATTAACCCTAGGTTGGACTAAAAATTCTCAGCTTGAGACACATCTGACATGCCTCTGACTGCCCCCATCAACGACCGACTGCAGCGGATTGATCACGCCCGCGACTTGATATTTCAGGGACGCTTCGAGACTCAGGTCAGTGGCGTGTCCCCCTGGATTGCCCAATCCTGGCAGCGCTGCCTTTCCATGGGCCTGCAGCCGGACCAATCGGTGGACTTTGACGCCATTTCAGCCCAGCAGATGCGCCGCGTGCAAGAGGCCAGCCGCCCGCTGGTGCAAGCGGCCCAGCCGGTGCTGGCCGAACTGGCACGGGCCATTGCCGACATCCGTTATTTCGCCATCCTGACCAATGCGCAGGGCATCGTGGTGGATGTGCATGGGCCTGTGGATCGGCAAGACCGCCGCGCCGGGGTGATTGCCCGCGTGGGCGTCGATTTGTCGGAAAAAGCAGTCGGCACCACCGCCATCAGCGCCGCTTTGACCGAGCTGCAACCCGTTTGGCTGCACCGGGGTGAACATTTCTTCCAAAATAACAGCGTCTACAGCTGCGCAGGTGCGCCGGTGTTTGGGCCCGACGGCCTGTGCGCGGGCATGCTCGACCTGACCGGCATCGAGACCACCGAGCGCCCCGCGCTGAAGCACCTGGTGCGCCGCTCAGCGCGCAGTATCGAAAACAGCTGGCTGTTGTCCACTGCGCATGCCTTGGTGCTGCGCCTGAACTGGCCTGGCAACCAGCCCGGTGACGACAGCGACGGCTTGCTCACGCTGGACAGCGATGGTCACATCGTAGGGGCCAATCCGACCGCACGGCAAATGCTGTCCTTGTCGCCGGACACACACGGTCAGACGCTGCACGCCAGCGAAGTGTTTGCCTCGTCTTGGGAAAGCCTATTTGATGCGGCAAGCCGCCAGAGTGGCAACCAGGAACTGCCGCTGTGGTCAGGCCTGCGCCTGCAAACCCAGGCCTTGCAACCCGGTCAGTCGGCAAGTCAGCCGAAAGCGCCAAGGCCTACCCAAGACATCGCGCCCAAAGCGCTCAAGGATGTGCAAACCGACATGATCCGCGAGGCGGTTAACCAGGCTCGCGGCAACGTGGCCGAAGCTGCCCGCAGCTTGGGCATCAGCCGTGCCACGGTCTACCGCAAGCTTGGCATGCCCAAAAGCTGATCAATTGCTCGGCTTACTTGCCCGGGTTCGGGAAGAACAACTGCTCGCCGCCAATTTTGTAATCGGCAATCACGCCCTGCCCTGCGGCCGAGGTGATCCAGTCGACAAACTTCTGCGCATCGGCTTGTTTGACGTGCGCATGTTTGGCAGGGTTGACCACCATCACGCCATACTGGTTGAACAAGCGGTTGTCGCCCTCCACCAAAATGGCCAAATCGGCGCGGTTCTTGAAATTGAGCCAAGTGGCACGGTCGGCCAGCACATAGCCGCCTGAAGACGCCGCAATGTTCAAAGCCGGGCCCATGCCGCAACCGCATTCCTTGTAGCCGCTGCCTTTTTTGTCAGCCAGATTGGCCATTTTCCAAAAGCGCAATTCGGCCGCATGGGTGCCACTCTTGTCACCGCGCGAGATAAACGCCGCGTTGCCTGCAGACAATTTGGCCAAGGCCGCCACAATGTCTTTGCCCTTGGTGGCTGCCGGGTCGGCTTTGGGGCCAATCAGCACAAAGTCGTTGTACATCACGGGCAAGCGCTTGATGCCAAAGCCATCGGCCACAAACTTTTCTTCGGCCGCCTGGTCGTGCACAAACACCACATCGGCGTCACCGCGACGCGCCATGTCCAGGGCCTGGCCCGTGCCCAGCGCCACCACTTTCACGTCCAACCCACTGGCTTTTTTGAAAGCGGGCAGCAAGTGTGCGAACAAGCCCGACTGCTCGGTGGAGGTGGTGGACGACATCACAATCGACTGGGCTTGCGCCCAGACCGAGGTGGTGGCCAAAACGGCGCACACCAGGGCGCGGCGGGTGAAAGTTTGAAAGGTCATGAAAGTTCACCTTGAACAAAAGCATGGGCTGCCGGGCTGTGCGCAACCAACAGATCGGTGTTGAAAAAATCGGCGACAGGCAGGTCGGCCAAAACGCGGCCGAACTCCAAATAAATCACGCGGGTGGCCAGCCGTTTGACTTGGCCCAGGTTGTGGCTGGCCCAGACCAGGGTCAAAGGCTTGTCGGGCACAGGGCCAGAAGCAAATTCGGCCATCAGGGCCTCCACCTCGCGCTTGGCATGCGGGTCCAGACTGGCCGTGGGTTCGTCCAGCAGCAAGACATCGGGCTGACGCGCCCAGGCGCGGGCCAAGGCCAGGCGCTGCTGCTGCCCGCCCGACAACTGGCGACCGTTTTGCTGCGCTACAGACTGCAGGCCCACACGCTGCAAAGCCTGCAGAGCCAAGGCCTTCGAGGCGCGCCAATTCAAAGCCCGCGAACGGTCCAACCACACACCCAGCGCCACGTTGTTCAAGGCCGACAGGCGCAGCATGTGCGGTCTTTGGAACAGCATGGCCTGGCGCACACCCGGCGTTTGAATCACCTGACCTTGTGTGGGCGGCACCAAGCCGTGCAAGGTGCGCAGCAAGCTGCTTTTGCCCGAGCCGTTGGCCCCCACCAGTGCCACGCGTTCTCCCGCCGCAATGCGCAAACTCACGCCCTTCAAAGCCTGTTGCGCCCCCAGCTGAAGGCTCACCGCGTCCAGCGTGATCTGTGCGGCGCTCATGGCTGCGCACCCACCAGCCCATCGGCCGCAGCGGGCCGCCCATGGCGCACCTCACCCCAGCGCCGCAGCCCCGCCACCAGCGCATTGAGCAGCAACACCACCGCCAGCAAGACCATGCCCAGCCCCAGCGCCAGCGGCAAGTCGCCCTTGCTGGTTTCCAGGGCAATCGCGGTGGTCATGACCCGGGTGAAGCCGTCGATGTTGCCGCCCACGATCATCACCGCGCCCACTTCCGAGATGGCGCGGCCAAAGGCTGTGACGGCAATGGTCAGCAAAGCCAGGCGTTCGTCCCAGGCCAGCAACAAGCTGCGCAGCCAAGGGCCTGCGCCCAGTGAGGCCCATTGCTCGCCGTGCTGGCGCTCCACGTCTTCGACCACCTGGCGCGTGAGCGCCGTGACCACCGGCACCACCAAAATGAACTGGGCCAGCACCATGGCCTGAAAGCTGAACATCCAGCCCAAAAAACCCAAAGGCCCGGTGCGCGACAGCAGCAAATACACCACCAGGCCCACCACCACCGAGGGCAGCGCCAGCAAAGTGTTCAGGCCCACCAACACAACGCCCCTGCCACGAAAACGCGACACCGCCAACCAAGCCCCCAGCGCCACGCCCACGCCATAGGCCAGCAGGCAGGCCGTGGCGCTGACGGCCAAAGAGCGCGTGACGACCACCCACAGGGCAGGATCGAAAGAAGTGACGAGGTTCAGCGCCGCCTGGACGCTGTCGGAGAAGGTGTTCATAACTTGGCACGAATGCTAATGGACAACACGTCGCCATCGCCTAAGGGATGTCCGCTATGAAATGCAATGCATAGGACAAAGCCGCTCAGCATTGAAGAGTCGCCAACCAGAATGAGGCAAACTCTTGTCCGTGCAACACATCAAACTCTCTTACAGCTGGACACCCCATCAAACGACAGCTGAGCCGCGTGACCAAACCAGTCCTTTGCGCAACCCCTTGATGGACATGCTTCAGTCCGTGCGAGCCACCGGCTCTATTGCAGGTGCAGCCAGAATTTTGCAGTTGTCTTATCGCCACATCTGGGGCGAGCTCAAACGCTGGGAAAAGATGCTCGGGCAGCCCTTGATCCTGTGGGAAAAAGGCCAAGCCGCCCGGCTGACCGAATTTGCGGACAAACTGCTTTGGGCTGAACGTCAAGCGCAAGCCAGACTGGCCCCCCAAATCAGCGCCTTGCAAGCCGAGTTAGAAAAGACCTTTGCTGTCGCCTTTGACCCCGGCAGCCATTTGTTGACGGTCTACGCCAGCCACGACGATGCACTGGTCAAACTCAGGGAACACAGCGCCAGCCAATCCCTGCACTTGGACATGCGCTTTTGTGGCAGCGTGGACGCGATACGCGCCCTGAACGAAGGCCGCTGCACTGTCGCCGGGTTTCATGCCCCCTTGAAACCCAATGCCAGCACATTGACGGCCCGTACTTACAAGCCCCTGCTGAAAACCGGACAGCACAAACTCATCGGATTTGCCACCCGAGAGCAAGGCTGGATGGTGGCCCCAGGCAACCCACAGAACATCACGGGCTGGACAGACCTCACGCGACAAGACTTGCGGCTGGTGAACCGGACATTGGGCACTGGCACTCGATTGCTGCTGGACCAGTGGCTAGAAAGCCACAACCCAACGGCCATCCTGCCTAAGGGTTACGAACACGAGGAACCCTCGCACTCTGCCGTGGCCACCCGGATTGCTTCGGGACAAGCTGATTTGGGTCTGGGCATTGCATCGGCAGCACTCGCCCAAAAACTGGATTTTGTGCCGTTGACCCAGGAGTACTATTGGCTGGTGTGCCTGAAATCAGCCTTGAACAACCCAGCCGTGGTGGCCTTGCGACAGGTCTTGCAAAGCCCAAAATGGCAGCAACTTCTGAGCCAAGAAACCGGCTACGGCTTGCACGAAGAAGCTGGGCAAATCCAATCGCTCAAACAATGCCTGCCCTGGTGGCCTTCCCGATAAAGTGACGGACTGACATACCACCACATGCCAACAAAAAAACCGCGCCAAAGCGCGGTTTTTTGTGGCATCACACAGCTTGCCTTTACTTCTTCGGCTCTGTGGCCATCAAAGCTTTGAGGGCATCATCGTCGGACTTCTGGCTGTTTTCGTCTTCGGCAGATTCATCGGGTTTGAGCGAGTCGTCAGCTCCTGGTTCACCTGAATTGGAAGAGTTTTCCAATTGCATCATGACCTCGTTGGCATCGAGTTTGGTGCCCTCATCCATGCCGCCCGTAACCAAGCCCGGATAAATGATGACCACAGCGACCATGATCAACTGGAGGACAATGAAAGCGATCGAGCCTTTGTAAATCTCCGTGGTCTTGACCGATGGAATCAAAGCCCCGGTCACCCGGTCTTTGTAATCGTTCTTGGCGGCCACGCTGCGCAAATAAAACAGTGCAAAGCCAAATGGCGGGGTCAAGAAAGAAGTTTGCAAGTTCATGGCAATGATCACACCAAACCAGATCATGGCCTGATCGGCGCTCATGCCCGGCACCATACCCGGGAGGATTTTTTCCGCAACAGGGGCAAGGATCGGGATCACGATGAAGGCAATTTCAAAGAAGTCGATGAAACAACCCAAAATGAAAATCAACAGGTTGACCACGATCAAAAAGCCAATTGCACCGCCGGGCATATCGGTGAACAAATGTTCTACCCAAATGTGGCCATCAGCCGCATTGAAGGTGAAGCTGAACACGGTGGAGCCAATCAAGATGAACAGCACGAACGAAGCCAACTTGGCTGTGCTGTCGAGCGCCTGACGCGTCAAGTCCATGGAAAACTTGCGCTTGACCACGGCCAGCACCACGGCCCCCAAAGCCCCCATGGCACCACCCTCGGTGGGTGTGGCCACCCCCAGGAAAATGGTTCCCAGCACCAGGAAAATCAAAATCAGCGGAGGCATCAACACAAAGGTCACCTGCTCTGCCAATTTGGACAGCAAGCCCATTTTGCTGACACGGTTGATGATGGACAGAGCCAAACCGGTCAATGAAGCCACTGTCATCGACATGATGATGATTTCGTCACCCGCCGCAGGCTGTGCGCGTCCGGTCATACCGCCAATGACCTGGTTGTGAATCTGCGCCCAACCATAGCCGATCAAGGCACACAGGCTCAACAAAACCAGCAGCGAACGGTGACCCGATGCGCCATTGTCTTCTCGGTAAATGCGCGCTTCTGGTGGCAAGGCGGGCACCATGTCGGGCTTGACCAACGCCACCGCCACAATGAACAGAATGTACAAACCGACCAGCAACAAACCGGGTATCAAGGCACCGGCATACATGTCGCCCACCGAACGGCCCAATTGGTCGGCCAACACAATCAACACCAGGGAGGGGGGAATGGCTTGCGCCAATGTGCCCGAGGCGGTGATGGTGCCCGTCGCAATGGTTCGGCTGTAGCCGTAACGCAGCATGATGGGCAATGAAATCAAACCCATCGAAATCACAGCCGCAGCGACCACACCCGTGGTCGCTGCCAGCAAGGCCCCGACCAAAATGACCGCAATGGCCACACCGCCACGCACTGGACCAAAAACTTGACCGACGGTTTCGAGCAGGTCTTCGGCCATGCCCGAGCGTTCAAGAATGATGCCCATGAAGGTGAAAAACGGAATCGCCAACAACGTGTCGTTTTGCATGATCCCAAAGATCCGCAGTGGCAAGGCCTGGAACAAAGAGGCGGGGAAAAAACCCGCTTCCATGCCGATAAATCCAAAACTCAAGCCGCACGCGGCCAAAGCAAACGCCACCGGAAAGCCTGTCAGCAAAAAAACGAACAGTCCGATGAACATGAGTGGCACAAATTGTTGTGCGAGGAACGAGGCTTCCATCAACGGTCTCCCTGAGGTTGTGCCATTTTTTCGAGCTCAGCGGCGCGTTTTTGATCATCCGAAAGTGCATCTTCCGTAGACAACACATCGGGGCCCTGACCTTGCAAAAATGCCCAACGCTTGACCATCTCTGACAGACCTTGCAGCTGCAACAAGAAGAAGCCCAGAGGAATCAAGGCATATGCGGGCCAACGAATCAAGCCACCCGCGTTTTGAGACATTTCGCCACTCACCAGGGCCTGCACAAACAAGGGCCAAGACAGGTAAATGGAGATCAAGCAAAAAGGCGTCAACACCAAGGCAAAGCCCCAAAAGTCAATCCAGTTGCGGGTGCGATCGGTCAGTCGGCTTGAAATGAAATCAATCCTCACATGCGAATTGCGCAGCAAGCCGTAACCGGCACCCAGCAAGAAAACACCAGCAAACAGGTACCACTGAATCTCGAGCAAAGAGTTGGAGCTCATGTCGAACATCTTGCGAACAATCGCATTGCCCGCACTGGTGACTGTGGTCAACAAAATCAACCAGCCAGTGAATTTGCCCACTTTCAGATTGAGCGCATCAATCCAGCGGGAACATAAAAGTAAAGAGCCCATTGGCATCTCCATGGTTTGAATCAGGCGAGATTGTAAGTCGAGGTCAAGCCTGCCAAGACTGAGGCAAAGGGCAAAGTGGCTTGAAATTTACCCCCATGGGATCAAGCTTTTTTGAATCAACAAAAAACCCCACCCTTTTGACGGGGTGAGGTTGTCAGCATGGGTCCGGGAGGCATCAAAGATGCCACCGAAGGCCAAAATTACAGCTTGGCGCTTTGCATGAAGCTGTCGAAACGCGCTTCAGTGAAGCGGAACCACAAGTTCGACTCTGCACGGAACTTTGAATAGTCTTCGTAGATTTTTTTCCAGCCAGGGTTTTTGGCCGACAACTCGCTGTACAGGGCCATGGATTCCTTGAATGCCGCGTCCATCACGGGCTTGGGGAATGCCACCAGCTTGGTTTTGTTGGCCACCAGTTGCTTCAAGGCACCAGGATTGCGCGCATCGTACTTGGCTTGCATTTCCGTGTGCGCATACGCAGCGGCGCACTCGACAATCGCTTTGTACTCGGGAGACAGGGTGTCATAGGCCTTTTGGTTGACGTACAAGTCCAGCTGGGGACCACCTTCCCACCAGCCGGGGTAGTGGTAGAAAGGCGCAACTTTGAAGAAGCCCAGCTTTTGGTCATCGTAAGGACCGACCCACTCTGCCGCATCGATCGTGCCTTTTTCCAGCGCTTGGTAAATCTCGCCGCCAGGAATGTTTTGGGGCACGCCGCCCAAACGCTCGATGACTTTGCCTGCAAAGCCGCCCACGCGGAATTTCAAACCTTTGTAATCGTTGACACTCTTGATTTCCTTGCGGAACCAGCCACCCATTTGGGCACCTGTGTTACCCATGGGGAAGCTCATGATGTCGTATTGCTTGTAAAACTCGCGCATCAGCTTCAAGCCGTTGCCGTCGTACATCCAAGCCGACATTTGGCGGCTGTTCAGACCAAACGGAATGGCGCAGCCCAAAGCGAATGTCTCGTCTTTGCCAAAGTAGTAGTAAGGCGCGGTGTGGGCCATTTCGACCGTACCATTTTTCACCGCATCCACGATGCCGGGCATGGGGACCAACTCACCAGCAGCATGCACTGAAATTTCAAATTTTCCGCCGGTCAATTCCTTGACTTTCTTGGAAAAGGTTTCAGCAGCGCCATAGATGGTGTCCAAGGCCTTGGGGAAACCCGAAGTCAGACGCCAGCGTAAGTTAGTTTGCGCGTGAACCAAGGCAGGCGCTGCACCAGCGGCCAGCACGCCAGCCAAACCAGTGTTTTTAATGACGGAACGACGATCCATGAATGGACTCCTATTGAAAAATTAAGGACACACCTGGGACACCCAGGCATTGACTCTTAGGTCGAAGGGTATTGTAGGAAGCTGTGGAACCCCCAAAGACAGGGGTTTACCCTTTTAATCGGGATTGAAATTCAAGAAAGTTGAAATAACAGCAACAATTAAAAAATTTTCAAGACCTTTTGAATTGAATTCAATCGGGCCAACGCTGCCGTATGGCGTTTTCTATGCCCACCGCATCCAGCCCTTGTAAAGCCAGCAGCTTGGCCGGGTCGCCATGCTCAATGAAGACATCGGGCAAGCCCAGTTGCAACACAGAGCGCTGCAGGTTCAGCTGCTGCAAGGCCTCGCCCACCGCGCTGCCAGCGCCGCCCATGACGCAACCTTCTTCCACCGTGACGATGCGTTCGTGGCTTTGCGCAATTTGCGCCAGCAATTCGACGTCCAGCGGCTTGACCCAACGCATGTTGACCACGGTGGCATTGAGCTTTTCAGCGGCCTGCAAGGCCGGGGCCAGCAAGGTTCCGAAGACCAAAATGGCCAGCTTCTCCCCATGACGGCGCACTTCGCCTTTGCCAAAGGGCAAGGTGTCCAAGTCGCGGCCGGGGTCGGTGCCCACGCCCGCACCGCGCGGGTAGCGCACCGCCACTGGGTGGTTTTGCGCGTAAGCGGTGCTGAGCAACTGGCGGCACTCGCGCTCGTCGGCCGGACAGGCCAGGCTCATGTTGGGGATGCAGCGGATATAGGCGATGTCGTAAGCCCCCGCGTGGGTGGCACCATCGGCCCCCACCAGACCGGCCCGATCAATTGCAAACACCACCGGCAAGTTTTGCAGCGCCACGTCATGGATGAGTTGGTCGTAACCGCGCTGCAAAAAGGTGGAATAAATGGCCAGCACAGGTTTGAGCCCCTCGCAGGCCAGGCCTGCAGCAAAGGTCACGGCATGCTGTTCGGCAATGCCCACGTCGTAATAACGCTTGGGAAAGCGCTGGTGAAACGCCACCATGCCCGAGCCTTCGCGCATGGCGGGCGTGATGCCCACCAGGCGCGGGTCTTGCTCGGCCATGTCGCACAGCCACTGGCCAAACACCTGGGTGAAGGTGGTTTTGGCGGGCGTGGCGGCAGGCACAAGGCCCACGCTGGGGTCAAACTTGCCGGGCCCGTGGTAGGCCACCGGATCGGCTTCGGCCTTGTCATAGCCTTGGCCTTTTTTGGTCACCACATGCAAAAACTGCGGGCCGCTCAAGTGCTTGATGTTCTCCAGTGTCGGAATCAGCGACTCCAGGTCGTGCCCGTCGATCGGGCCGATGTAGTTGAAGCCGAATTTCTCAAACAACGTGGCGGGCACCACCATGCCTTTGGCGTGTTCTTCCAGTCGCTTGGCCAGCTCAAACAAGGGCGGCGCGTTCTTCAGCACGTTCTTGGCGCCAGCCTTGGCGGCCGAGTAAAAACGCCCGCTCATCAGTTGCGCCAAATAGCGGTTGAGCGCGCCCACGGGCGGGCTGATTGACATGTCGTTGTCGTTCAGGATCACCAGCAGCTTGCACTCTTCAACGCCCGCGTTGTTCAACGCTTCAAAGGCCATGCCAGCGGTCATGGCGCCGTCGCCAATCACCGCAATCGCATGGCGTGACTCGCCTTTTTGGCGGGCCGCCACGGCCATGCCCAGGGCAGCCGAAATGCTGGTGGACGAGTGGGCCGTGCCAAAGGTGTCGTATGCGCTTTCATCGCGGCGCGGAAAGCCCGACAAGCCCTCGAACTGGCGCAGCGTGGGCATGCGAGCGCGCCGACCCGTGAGAATTTTGTGCGGGTAAGTCTGGTGGCCCACGTCCCAGACGATCCGGTCTTCGGGGGTGTTGAACACATAGTGCAAAGCCACCGTCAACTCCACCGTGCCCAGGTTGGAGCTCAGGTGCCCGCCGGTTTTAGACACGTTGTCCAGGACGCATTGTCGCAACTCCTGGGCCAGTTGGGACAAGTCGGTGCGCTGCAGGCGGCGCAGATCGGCCGGGGAATCGATGTTCTTGAGCAAATCGGTCATGTCAGTTGTTTCTGGTGATCACCATGGCGGTCAGGGCCCGCAAAGCGGCCAAACGGGCCTCGGGCAAGCCGGTGTCGGCCAGTGCCTGCATGGCCTGAGCGGCCAGCGCATCGGCATAGGCCTTGGCTGCATCCAGCCCCATCAAGGCCACATAGGTCGGTTTGTCGGCGGCTTCGTCTTTGCCCGCTGTTTTGCCCAGAGTGGCCGAATCGGCGGTCACGTCCAGCACATCGTCCACCACCTGAAAGGCCAGGCCCAAGGCCTCGCCAAAGCGCTGGAGCGCCGATTGCACTGGTGCGGACACTCCCGGCACGCAGGCTGCGCCCATCTGCACACTGCACAAAAGCAGCGCCCCGGTTTTGAGCCGATGCATCTGGCGCAACTGGTCCTCCGTCAAGCGCTGACCGACACTGGCCAGGTCAATCGCTTGGCCCCCGGCCATGCCTTGGTAGCCCGAGGCCCGGGCCAGCAAGCCCACGCAGGCCGCTTGTTCCGCAGCGCTGACGCTGGCGTCTTGGGGGGTGAGCATTTCAAACGCCAGGGTCTGCAAAGCGTCACCCGCCAGCAGGGCTTGCGCCTCGCCAAACTGCACATGCACCGTGGGTTTGCCGCGCCGCAAAACATCGTTGTCCATGCAGGGCATGTCGTCGTGCACCAACGAATAAGCATGGATCAATTCGATGGCGCAAGCAGCATGAAGCGCGGCCGAGCCGCTTGAAGAATCGCCCACCGCCTCGGCTGTGGCCAGCACCAGCAAGGGACGCAAGCGCTTTCCGCCGTCCAACACAGCGTAGCGCATGGCTTCGCCCAAGGCGGCGGGTGAATGGGCCTCAATGCCTTCTGACAAGGCGTGCTCGACACGCTCGAGGTGCGGCTGCATCCATGCTTTGAGGTCAAACGGGCTCATGCGCCGCTCCAAGGTTTGAGCTGTCCGCCATCCAACACCTGGATTTGGTCTTCGACAGCTTTGAGCTTGTCACGGCAAAAAGCGAGCAATACAGCGCCGCGCTGGTAACCCGTCAAAAGCTGGTCCAAAGGCATTTGTCCCGATTCGAGCTGTCCCACCAATGTTTCCAGCTCCGACAAAGCCGCTTCGTAAGTGGCAGGCGCATCCGCCGCAACGGCATCGGCGAGATCAGGTTGAGCAGCCTTGGGCATGGGATCTTCCAGCAAAAAAGAACGATTTTAGGCTTTAAGAATGGACTTGGCTGACGGTTGGGCAGTCCAATCCACCCCCAGCAGGGTGTTGCGCCCTTTGCTTTGGCACAGCATCGAGCGCAGGCTTTCCATTGGATTGGCCTTTTCAGCCCCTATCGGCTTTCCCCGGGGTTAGAATGACAATCCCGCGACAGAAATTTCTGTCATTTTTTTGCGCCGTTTTCCATGAATTCAGCGCTTTGTTCCTGCCCCTTCATAGGGGGAGTCTCTAGGTCAGGTCACCCATGTCTGATTTAAGTCTTCAACTGCAGCAGGCCGCAAGCCAACTACCAGTTTCTACTTATTTCGAAGAAGCGCTGTTCCAGCGCGAATTGAACACGCTCTTCCGCCAAGGCCCCCGTTATGTGGGCCACCAGTTGGCCGTACCCCAACCGGGCGACTATTTCACACTGCCCCACGAGGCCGAAGGCCGTGCCTTGGTGCGCAATGCCCAAGGTGGGGTCGAGCTGGTTTCGAACGTCTGCCGCCACCGCCAAGCCTTGATGCTGAACGGTCGGGGCAACCTGAACACCTCGCAAAAGGGCAGCGCAGGCGGCAACATCGTTTGCCCCTTGCACCGCTGGACCTACTCACCCAACGGCCAGTTGCTGGGCGCGCCGCACTTTGCCCAAGACCCTTGCCTGAACCTGAACAACTACAAGTTGCAAGAGTGGAACGGCCTGCTGTTTGAAGACAACGGCCGCGACATTGCTGCCGATCTGGCGGGCATGGGGCCACGATCACAACTGAATTTTGATGGCTACGCACTCGACCGCGTGGAGCTGCACGAGTGCAACTACAACTGGAAAACCTTCATCGAGGTCTATTTAGAGGATTACCACGTCGGCCCCTTCCATCCGGGGCTGGGCCAGTTCGTCACTTGCGATGACCTGAGCTGGGAGTTCAAAGAACACTATTCGGTGCAAACCGTGGGCGTGTCGGGCGGCTTTGGCCAACCCGGCTCGGACACCTACAAAAAGTGGCACGAAGTGCTGCTGAAATACCGCAACGGCCAATTGCCCGAACGCGGAGCGATCTGGCTGACGTACTACCCGCACATCATGGTCGAGTGGTACCCGCATGTGCTCACCGTATCCACTTTGCACCCGATCAGCCCCAGCAAAACGCTGAACATGGTGGAGTTTTACTACCCCGAAGAAATCGTGGCCTTTGAGCGCGAGTTCGTCGAAGCCCAGCAGGCCGCCTACATGGAAACCTGCATCGAGGACGACGAAATTGCCGAGCGCATGGACGCCGGGCGCAAAGCGCTGCTGGCACGCGGCGACAACGAAGTGGGCCCCTACCAAAGTCCCATGGAAGACGGCATGCAGCACTTCCATGAGTGGTACCGCCGCCAGATAAGCGCCTGCTGAACCGAAGGCAACGATGCAAGCCTCCTGGATGATCCTGGCAGCCTTGTTATTCACGATGATGGGGGTTTGCGTCAAATTTGGATCGGCCCACTTCCAGACCTCTGAGTTGGTTTTTTTTCGCGGTCTGATTGGCGTGCTCTTCATGGCCAGCTTGTGCCGAATTCAGGGTGTCCCCTTGCGCACGCCCATCCCCATGATGCACGTTTGGCGCTCGGCGGTGGGTGTGACCTCGCTGGCGGCCTGGTTTTACGCCCTTGGCTACCTGCCTCTGGCCACCGCCATGACACTCAATTACATGAGCAGCATCTGGGTGGCGGTATTTTTGGTAGGCGGCACTTTGGTCATGGGCAAACTGCAAGACGCGACCCGACAAGGGCCTATCGTGCTGACGGTGATTGCGGGTTTTGTCGGTGTCATCTTGCTGCTGCGCCCCACCATCGAACAAAATCAGTTGTTTGCCGGTATCGTCGGCCTGCTTTCGGGCCTGATCGCGGCTTTGGCTTACATGCAGGTGGCCGCTTTGGGGCGTCTGAATGAGCCCGAAGCCCGCACGGTGTTTTATTTCTCCGTCGGCACCGCCGTGGTGGGCGCCGCGCTGATGCTGGTCACCGGCATGAGTCCCTGGGTGTGGCCCAGCGTGCTGTGGTTGCTGCCCATTGGTGTACTGGCTGCGCTGGGCCAGTTGTGCATGACCAACGCTTACAGCAGGGGATCGACCCTGGTGGTGGCGAACCTGCAGTATTCGGGCATCGTCTTCGGTGCCTTATTTGGACTGATCCTTTTTGGCGACCACATCCCTCTCATGGGCTGGTTGGGCATGGCCCTCATCATGGCCAGCGGCATCGCCTCCACCGTGCTGCGTAACCGTACACTGCCCAGCGCCCCCGCTGAAGACCACTGAACCTTGGAGACACACCATGTACACCCTGCTGATCAACGCCCCCCAATTGCAAACCCTGCTGGCGCAAGGCACCCCCTGCGCCGTGTTGGACTGCAGCTTTGACCTGATGAAGCCCGAACTGACCGATGGCTTTTTTGCCAGCGAACGCATCTCAGCGGCCCTGCCCGCCCACATGGACAAGGATCTGAGCACGCACCAGCCGGGTCAGGCCGTCAACGGCGGCCGCCACCCCTTGCCCCAACGCGAAATCGTGGCGCAGTGGCTGGGGAGTCTGGGCATTCACAACGGCATGCAGATCGTGGTGTACGACCGCAACAAAAGCCAATACTGCGGTCGTTTGTGGTGGATGCTCAAATGGCTCGGTCACGAAGCTGTAGCCGTGCTGGACGGCGGTTTGCAGGCCTGGAGGGACGCGGGTGGGGCCACCGACTCGGGTCCCTTCACACCGCCTGCGCCTGTGGCATTTGAATTGAAAACACCACTGCGCCAATTGGTGCTGACCGATGCCGTCTCGGCCGCTTTGGGCCAAACCACTCAAACCGTGGTGGACGCCCGCGCCGGGGCCCGTTATCGGGGCGAAGTGGAACCGCTGGACCCCGTGGCGGGACACATCCCGGGCGCACTCAACCGGCCTTTTGCCGAGAACTTCACCGAAGACGGCCGTTTCAAAAGCCCCGAGTTGCTCAAAGCCGAATGGGACCGGGTACTCGCTGGCCGCCCTGCCAGCAGCGTGGTTCACCACTGCGGATCTGGCGTCACGGCTGTGCCCAATTTGATGGCGATGGAGATGGCCGGTTTCGGCCCCACCGCGCTGTATGCCGGCAGCTGGAGCGAGTGGTGCCGCACGCCGGGCCTGCCCTGCGCCAAGGGCTGAATTTGTAGGAGCGCACCCCGTGCGCGATGGGCGTGGCACACGCCCGTTTGAACAGCCGCGTCAGTGCTGGTGCCCTGCCAGGGCGCTGACGATGACCACCATGCCCATGCCCAAGCCTAGCCACAGAATTTGGGCAGCCGTCTCGCGCGCAGACAGGCGCTTTTGCAATTGGGGAATCAGGTCGGCCAAGGCCACATAAACAAAGCTGCTGCTCGCCACCACCAGGAAATACGGCAGCCAGTTGTGCAGGGCATCGACCAGCACAAAGCCCACCGCCCCGCCCAAAGCGGTGATGGCCCCGGCCATCGACACCTTGACGATGGCCGCCTGGCGGCTGCTGCTGCCCTGGCGCAACACGGCCAAGTCGCCCATGTGGTGCGGCACCTCGTGCGCCAAGACGGCCAAGGCTGCGATCACGCCCAAGTGCATATCGGCGATGAAGGCCGAGGCGATCAGGATGCCGTCGCCAAAGCAATGCACGCTGTCGCCCGCCAGCACGGCCCATTGACCGCGCAATTTCTCTTCGGCATGGTGAGCTTGTGGGTGGCCGTGCGCTTCGTGGCCATGACCTGAGGCCTGCGCATCACCATGCTCGTGGCCGTGATGGCCGTGGTCGTGGCCATGTTCGTGCCCGTGGTGCCACAGCTCAGCCTTGTCGAGCAAAAAGAAAAACACCAGGCCGATCAGCAAGGTCATGAACAAGGCGTGGGCCCCGGCTTCACTTTCAAAGGCCTCGGGCAGCAAGTGCAAAAACGCTGTGGCCAACAAGGCCCCGGCGGCCAGGCTGAGCATGTGCTGGGTGTAACGGCTGAGCACGCCAAAACTCAGCCACGCGGCCAGCCAGACGCTGCCGATGCCTGCCACCAAAGTGCCCACCAAAATCGCCAATAAAGTCATCTTGCTTCCATGAAGTGCTTGGCACTCCAAAACAAACCGCCCCAAAGGGCGGTTTTCAAAGTTCTCGCCCCAAAGGACTGTTTTCAAAGCTCTCGCCCCAAAGGGCGGTTGTTGCATCAAAATCAGGCCACACCCTGGCGTTTAAGCCAGGCCAGCAAACGTTGCCAGCCGTCTTCAGCGGGCCCCTTGCGGTAGCTGTCACGGTAGTCGGCATGAAACGCGTGCGGGGCTTCAGGATAAACCACAAACTCACTGGCCTTGGCCGCTGCAGGCCCTTGGGTCAAGGCTTCTTTCATCTTATCCACCGTGTCAAGGGGGATGCTGGTGTCGGCCGCGCCGTACAAACCCAGCACCGGGGCCTTGAGCTGGCCCGCCAAGGCCAGCGGGTGCGCGGGAGTTTGCGCCGTGGCGTTGCCCACCAGTCGGCCATACCAAGCCACGCCCGCCTTGAGCTTGGGCTGGTGCGCCGCATACAACCAAGTGATGCGCCCACCCCAGCAAAAACCGGTGATCGCCAGCTTGTCGGTGTTGCCGCCATGGGCTGCCGCCCAGGCCACGCAGGCATCCAGGTCATTCATGACCTGCGCATCGGGCACTTTGGAAATGACTTCAACCAGCAGCTTGGCGATTTCGCCGTACTCGTTGGGGTCACCCTGGCGCACAAACAGCTCGGGCGCAATGGCCAGGTAACCGGCCTGGGCCAAGCGGCGCGTGACATCGGCGATGTATTCGTGCACGCCAAGAATCTCAGAAATCACCAACACCACCGGCAAACCGGTCTTGCCCGCCGGTGCGCTGCGGTAAACGGGCATCTTGAAGCCATTCACGTCGATGGTCACTTCGCCAGTCACCAGGCCCGAAACTGGGGTTTTGATGGCGGTCTGCGCCATGATGGGCATGGCCGCTGCGGCATAACCCACGCCCAAAGCCGCTTGCAGGGCCAAGCGGCGGGTGGTGCCAGTGGCGTCCAAGCGGCCGCCCAAAAGGGCCTGGGCATCGTTGATCAGGTCGTTGTTCAAGGCAGGTCTCCGTGTCAAAAAGGTGAAGCTTATCTTGACACAGGTGCATCGGGCTTGCACCTGGGCGACGATTTAAACTGGCGTGATGTTCAACACCCTGCCCGTTCTTTACTCGTTTCGCCGCTGCCCCTACGCCATGAGGGCACGCCTGGCGCTGCACGCCAGCGGCATTGCCATCGAACACCGCGAAGTGCTGTTGAAAAACAAACCCGCCCACCTGCTGGCTCTCTCACCCAAAGGCACGGTGCCTGTGTTGTGGCTGCCCGGGGCTGCGGACGGCAGGTTGCTGGAGCAGAGCCTGGACATCATGATGTGGGCCTTGCGCCAGCGCGACCCACTGGGCTGGCTGCCTGCGTCGGATGCTGGCATGGCCGATGCGCTGGCGCTGATCGCGCACAACGACGGACCTTTCAAGCAGCAACTGGACCGCTACAAATACCCCAACCGCTCGGGTTTGGAGAGCGGTGTGGCCGACCGCGATGAGGCGGCAATTTGGTTGCGCACGCTGGATGCGCGGCTTCGCAAACAGCCTGAATTGGCTGGCGAGCACTTCGGCATGGCCGATGCGGCCGTGGCCCCCTTTGTACGACAATACGCCCACACCGATCCGACCTGGTTTGCAGCGCAGCCCTGGCCTGCATTGGCGTCTTGGCTGACCAAATTTGAATCTTCAGATCTGTTCCAGGCCATCATGCACAAGCATGCGCCCTGGCCAGAACCCACACCTATTTTGTAGGAGCCCACCCCGTGGGCGATAGGCGTGGCACACGCCCTTGTAACCATTCGCCCACGGGGCGGGCTCCCACGAAGTCAGCCTCAGTGCGCCTGTTCCCAGTTCGGCCCAAAGCCCACTTCGGCCAAGAGCGGCACCTTCAGGTCGGCCACTCCAGCCATAAGGCGCGGTACTTCGGTGCGCACCCATTCCACCTCGGCCTCAGGCACCTCGAACACCAGTTCGTCATGCACCTGCATGATGACTTTGGTCACCTTGCCCTGCTCGTCCAGCGCTTTTTGCACCGCGACCATGCTCAGCTTGATCAGGTCGGCCGCTGTGCCCTGCATGGGCGCGTTGATGGCGGCGCGCTCGGCCCCGGCGCGGCGTGGGCCGTTGGGGCTGTTGATCTCGGGCAGCACCAAGCGGCGGCCAAACACGGTTTCGACATAACCCAGCGCCTTGGCCTGCTCGCGGGTGGCGTCCATGTAGTGCTTGACCCCGGCAAAACGCTCAAAGTAACGGGTGATGTAGTTCTTGGCGGCGGTGTTGTCGATGGAGAGCGCCTTGGCCAGGCCAAACGCACTCATGCCGTAAATCAGGCCAAAGTTGATGGTCTTGGCGTAGCGGCGCTGTTCGCTGCTCACGGTGTCGGGCGTCATGCCAAACACTTCGGCAGCGGTGGCCTTGTGTACGTCCAGGCCGTCGTGAAAGGCTTTGAGCAAGGCCGGGTCATCGCTCAGGTGCGCCATGATGCGCAGCTCGATTTGGCTGTAATCGGCACTCGCAATCACGCAGCCCGCGGGCGCCACAAAGGCCTCGCGCACCTTGCGCCCTTCGGCGGTGCGCACCGGAATGTTTTGCAAATTGGGCTCATTGCTCGACAGGCGGCCCGTGACGGCCACCGCCTGCGCGTAATGCGTGTGCACCCGGCCGGTACGCGGCAAGGCCAGCTGCGCGAGCTTGTCGGTGTAGGTGCCCTTCAGCTTACTCAGGCTGCGGTGCTCCAGGATGCGGGCGGGCAGCGGGTAGTCTTCGGCCAGTTTTTCCAGCACTTCTTCGTCGGTGCTGCGCGCGCCCGTCGCGGTCTTTTTGATGACAGGCAGGCCCAACTTGTCAAAAAAGATCTCACCCAACTGCTTGGGGCTGGCCAGGTTGAAGGGCTGGCCCGCGATCTCGTAGGCTTCGGTTTCGAGCTGCACGATGCGCTCGCCCAAAGCTTGGCTTTGCGCGGCCAGCGTGGGCGCCTCGATCAGCACACCGTTGCGCTCGATGCGGTACAGCGCTTCGCTGGTGGCGATTTCCAGGACGTAAACGTACTTCAGACCGGCATGCGCCTCGATCTGCGGCCACAGGGCCAAGTGCACGTCCAGGCACTGGTCCGAGTCTTCGCAGGAATAGTGCGCCGCCTTGTCCACGTCCACTTGCGCAAACGGGATCTGGTGCGCGCCCTTACCGCACAGGTCTTCGTAGGTCACGCCACGGCGGCCCACATGGCGTTCGGCCAGACTGCTCAGGCCGTGCGGCTTGTGCACTTCGAGCACATAGCTTTCCAGCATGGTGTCGTGGGCGTAGCCCTGCACCTCGATGCCGTGGTTGGCGAACACATGGCGGTCGTATTTGATGTTTTGGCCCAGTTTCTGGTGGGCCGGGTTTTCGAGCCAGGGCTTGAGCTTGGCCAGCACATCGGCCAGCGGCAACTGCTCGGGCGCACCGGGGCCGATGTGGGCCAGCGGAATGTAGGCCGCCTCGCCGGGTGTGACGCTCAGCGAAATGCCCACGATCTCAGCACGCAGGGCTTCAAGCGAGGTGGTTTCGGTGTCGATGGCCGTGAGAGGCGCTTGCTCGATGCGGGCGAGCCAGATATCAAACGCGGCCCAGTCGAGCACCGTGTCGTATTTCAAATCACCTTGCACGGCACTGGCGGCGCTGTCCAACTCGGGCAAGGCCGCAGGCACATCGGCAGCGGCTTCACCGAACAAGTCGCCCATGCCCGTGTCTTTGGGCTTGGCGGTTTTGACCTTGGCCACAGGCGCAGGCACAACCCCGCCCAGCGACTGCACCAAGCCCTTGAAGCCATAGGTTTGGTAAAAGTTCAGCAATTTCTCTTTGTCGGGCTCGTGCAGATGCAGGCTGGCCAACGACGGCAAATCGGGCACCCAAGCGTTCAAGTCGCAATCGGTTTTCATAGTCACCAGCGCCCGGCCCTTGGGCAGCCAGTCCACCGCTTGGCGCAGGTTCTCGCCGGCCACACCCTTGATGTCGTGGGCGTTTTCCATCAACTTGTCGAGCGAGCCGTATTCCATCAGCCACTTGGCAGCGGTCTTAGGGCCGACCTTGGCCACGCCGGGCACGTTGTCCACCGTGTCACCCACCAGGGTTTGGTAATCGATCATGAGCGACGGCGGCACACCAAACTCGGCCGTCACGCCGGCCACATCGCGCACCTTGCCATTCATGGTGTCGATGATGGTGATGTGTTCGTTGACCAACTGGCTCAAGTCTTTGTCACCGCTCGACACCGTGACCTGGATGCCCTGCTGCGCGGCCACATGGGCCAGCGTGGCGATCACGTCGTCGGCCTCCACACCCGGCACGTCCAGCACAGTCCAGCCCATCAGGCGCACCAACTCGTGAATCGGCTCGATTTGGCTACGCAGGTCGTCGGGCATGGGGCTGCGGTTGGCCTTGTACTCGGGGTACATCTCGTCACGAAATGTCGGGCCTCTGGCGTCGAACACGCACACGGCATAGACGGCGGGCACGTCCTTGCGCAGCCGCTCCATCATGTTGATCATGCCGCGAATGGCCCCTGTGGCGGCACTCGCGGGGTCGCCCGGCACAGCACGCAAATCGGGCATGGCATGAAAGGCGCGGTACAGGTAGCTGGAGCCGTCGACCAGCAAGAGGGTCGGAGGGGATGTGTTGGGGGTGTTGTCGCTCATCCCTCGATTGTGTACCGGGATCGAGGCTTGCCCGCCAAACGACCACATGATCGGGTGGCCGGGTCTGCGCCGGGGCTCAGAGGCGCTTCGCTTTGCCACATCGGTCCAGCGCCGTCAGCCCTTTTCCGGTCATTGTTGGCTTTTCGCCCTCTACAATCCTTGTTTTCCCCAACTAAGCCAGTTCCCTCTGGCGCTTTGACGGTTTTCTCTCCCATGGCGGTATACACCGAAGTCACCGAACCCCAGGCCAACGACCTGATGCAGGCCCTGAATTTGGGCAAGCTGACCGCTTTGCGCGGCATCAAGGGCGGCATTGAGAACACCAATTACTTTGCTTCGACCGATCAGGGTGAGTTCGTGCTGACCTTGTTCGAGCGTCTGACGCACGAGCAACTGCCCTTTTATCTGTTCCTGATGAAGCACCTGGCCGAGCGCGGCATCCCGGTGCCCGACCCGGCCACCAACCGCGACGGCGATGTGCTGCACACCGTGAACGGCAAACCGGCGGCCGTGGTGAACAAACTGGCCGGACAAAGCCAACTGCAGCCCCAAGCCGTACATTGCAACGCCGTGGGCGATATGCTGGCGCGCATGCACCTGGCCGGGGCCGACTACCAGCGCAGCCAGCCCAATTTGCGTGGGCTGCCCTGGTGGAACGAAACCGTGCCGGTGGTGCTGCCCTTTTTGGAAAAAACCCAGGCGGGCCTATTGCGCAGCGAGTTGGCCTTCCAAAACCACATCGCTCAGGGCGCAGCTTATGCCGCCCTGCCCCGGGGCCCGGTGCATGCCGACCTGTTTCGCGACAACGTCATGTTCGAAGGCGAACAGCTGACGGGGTTCTTTGACTTTTACTTTGCGGGCGTGGACACTTGTCTGTTTGACTTGGCGGTGTGCCTGAACGACTGGTGCACCGATTTGCCCAGCGGGAAACACGACGCCGAACGCGCCCGGGCCTTGGTGCAGGCCTACAACCTTACGCGCCCCTTGAGCGCGGCCGAGCGCACGTTGTTACCAGCCCTTTTGCGTGCGGGGGCTTTGCGTTTTTGGATTTCGCGCCTGTGGGACTACCATTTGCCCCGCAAAGCTGCCATGCTCACGCCGCACGACCCGAATCATTTCGAACGCGTGTTGCTGGGCCGCGTCCATCACCCTGTCTGCACTTCCGAACTCCTGTGACACCATGAACCTGCAAATTGTTCCCGCCAACGCCGGCCTGAAATGGGCCCGCCAAGGCATGCGCACCTTCTGGCGTCAGCCACTGGCCATGTCGGGGCTGTTTTTCATCTTCATGATCACCGTGTCGCTGGTCTCGGTAGTACCGTTCATCGGCGGCGCGTTGGCCTTGGTGGTACTGCCCGCGCTCACACTGGGCATGATGGCGGCCACACAAGTAGCCTCTGATGGCAAATTTCCCATGCCCAGCTTGCTGTTTGTGGCGTTCAAGGCGGGGCCATACCGTAAAAACATGCTCCAGCTGGGCGGGCTGTACGCGCTCATTTTCTTGCTGGTCATGGGCGTGTCGACGGTGGTCGATGGGGGCACTTTTGCCAAGGTCTACTTTGGCGGCGCGCCCATGACACCCGAAGTGGTTACGGCCGAATCGTTCCAGACCGCCTTGTGGGTGTCGATGCTGTTTTACATGCCGCTCTCAATGATGTTCTGGCATGCGCCAGCACTGGTCCACTGGTACGGCATGCCCGCGGTGAAAAGTCTGTTTTTCAGCTTCATGGCCTGCTGGCGCAACCTCAAGGCATTTGGGGTTTACGTGGTGACCTGGGCCGTGATTTTCCTGGTCTCGGGGGTGCTGGCCTTGTTGATCACCAGCCTGTTGGGCAACCCCCAGATGATGATGGCCACCTTCATGCCCATGGCCCTGATGGTGGCGGCCATGTTCTTCAGCTCCATGCTGTTTTCGGTGCGCGACTGCTTTGCCACCGACGTGCTCGACGAAACGGCGCCCGAGCCGCTCAACTGAGGCGCTCGGCACCACCGGGGCAACGGCCCGGGGCTGATCAGTGGTGGTGGCCGTGCGCACCGTGCGCGTGACGGTGCGTCACCTCATCGGCGCTGGCGGCGCGCACCTCCAGCACCTTGAGCGTCAGCGTCAGGTGTTGACCAGCCCAAGGGTGGTTGGCGTCCAAAATCACCTTGTCGCCCTTGATTTTCACCACATTGAAGACCTGCTCCTGCCCCTCAGCAGAGCGCCCACGCAGTTGCCCACCCACCTTCACACCCGGTGGAAATTCGCTTTTGGGGATGGTCTGAACCAAGCTCTCGTCGCGCTCACCAAAAGCGTCGGCCGGGGCCAGCTTGAGCGTGGTGCTGAAGCCCACTTCCTGGCCTTCCAGCGCTTGTTCAATTTTGGGGAAAGTGTTGTCGTAGCCACCATGCAGGTAAGCGGTGGGCTCTTGTGTCTTGTCGAGCAACTGGCCTTGGGCGTTCACCACTTTGTGGTGCATGGTGACGACGGTGTCTTGGGTGATTTTCATGAGAATGTTCGGGTTAAAAAGTTATTGCAAGAGGATGGGGGCTATTGCTGTACGTCCATTGGAACTATTTGCCGATGGCCACGAACTCCCAAAGAATGTGCGCCATGCCGCCCCGCAAAATTTGTCGGTGCATGCGTCTCATGGTTTTACGCCAGGGCGGTTGGTTCAAATCATAAACATTGGCAGGGGCTTCCCAACGAACTTGCAAGGCTTCAAAAGCCCCTTTAAAACCGTACATGGCCCCGCTGGGCTGAGCCCCCACAAAGTACTCGTGCGTTTTCTCGGTGATGAAGTTCACATGGGTGGGGTCTGTGAAGGCTTCTGTTCTGGGATAAGCGGGCGTGAATGCCAACAAACGCCCGCCTGGCACCAACACACGGTGGATCTCGCTCATGAGGTTGATGAATGGATTGGCCACCTCGCCGTTGGACAAAACCATTTGCCTTGGAATGTGTTCCAGAAAATCAAAGGCCGAGACCGAGTCAAAAAAACCATCGGGATAGGGAATAGTCTCGACCACCAGATTGACACGCTTGTAATCAAAGCCAATCTTCTCAACAGCCAGGTCGATGTCGCGCACATCACAGCCGAAGGTCTCGTCGGCCCCATAGGGGTTGCGCGGTTTCAGGCCACAGCCCAGATCCAAATGTTTGGTCATCGTTTTTCAGTTCCATCAAAAGTGGCTTCGATCCAGCCCGGCCACTTGCAGGGGCATGGCATGCATTGGCCGCAATAAAGGTGCACAAAAGGGTTCACACCGATGTGAGTTTAGCCACACTCAGCGCCAGCCATTTGATGCCATGGCGCGGAAAGTTGACTTGGGCGCGGGCATCGACGCCCACGCCCTCAACAGCCAAGACTTTGCCCTCACCAAACTTGGTGTGGAACACATTTTTACCGGCTGTGATGCCATGCTCGGGCGCGGCTTTTTGCACCGGCACGGGCGGGCTTTTGTAGGTTTCGGTGCTCAGGCTGCTTTGGCCCCAGGCAGGACGAACGTGGCGGTTGAAGGCCGGGGTTTGAGGCCAGCCGCCACCCGAAGCCCCAGCGCCATTGCCGCTCCCTCCGCCCCCACCGCCCGCACTGCACAGGTTCGAAAACCCGGCGTTTTTGGGCGTCACCCACTTCAGGCACTCTTCTGGCAACTCTTCCAAAAAGCGACTTTTCAGGTTGTAGCGCGTCTGGCCGTGCAGCATGCGGGTTTGAGAATGGCTCAGGTACAGGCGCTTGCGGGCGCGGGTGATGGCCACATACATCAGGCGGCGCTCTTCCTCCAGCCCGTCAAAATCGTTCATCGCATTTTCGTGCGGAAACAGGCCCTCTTCCAGCCCGGTGATGAACACCGCATCGAACTCCAAACCCTTGCTGGAATGCACCGTCATCAGTTGTACGGCGTCTTCGCCAGCCTGCGCCTGGTTGTCGCCTGCCTCCAGAGAAGCGTGGGTCAAGAAAGCCGCCAGTGGGCTCATGGTCACGCCGTCCTCGCTGAACTCGTCCACCGTGCCGAGGTTGGATTCGGGTGAAGCGCTCAGACCTTGGCTGGCAGGACTTTGCGACAGACCCTGCGGCAAGGCCACTGCACTCCGTCCAAAACCTTCTTGCGTCACAAAGCTCTCGGCGGCGTTGACCAGTTCTTCCAAGTTCTCCACCCGGTCGGCACCTTCTTTTTCGGCGCGGTAGTGGTTCACCAAGCCGGTTTTGTCCAGCACCAGGTCAATGATCTCGCGCAGCGTCATGCCCTCGGTCTGCTCGCGCAGCACATCGACCATGGCCACAAACGCCGCCAGTTTGGACCCGGCCTTGCCTGTGGTGGCGCTCACCGCGTCGTGCAGCGAACAGCCTGCGGCGCGGGCTGCGTCCTGCAATTGCTCGATGCTGCGCGCCCCGATGCCGCGCGGCGGAAAGTTGACCACCCGCAAAAAACTGGTGTCGTCGTTGGGGTTCTCCATCAGGCGCAAATAGGCCAGCGCGTGCTTGATCTCGGCGCGCTCAAAAAAGCGCAAACCGCCATACACCCGGTACGGAAACCCGGCATTGAACAGCGCGGTTTCGAGCACCCGGCTTTGGGCGTTGCTGCGGTAAAGCAGCGCCACTTCCTTGCGCTCAAAACCATCTTGTTTCACCAATTGGCGCAGCTCTTCGACCAGCCATTGCGCCTCGGCAAAGTCAGACGGCGACTCCACCACCCGCACTGGCTCGCCCGCACCTTGGTCTGTGCGCAAGGTTTTGCCCAGTCGGGTCTTGTTGTGGCTGATCAGGTGGTTGGCCGAATCCAGAATGTTGCTGTAACTGCGGTAGTTTTGCTCGAGCTTGATCTGGTGCTGCACCTGGAACTCGCGCACAAAGTCGGCCATGTTGCCCACGCGAGCGCCGCGAAAGGCGTAGATGCTCTGGTCGTCGTCGCCCACGGCCAAGATCGCACACTCGCCGCCCTCACTCGGCAAGCCCGCCAGCTGCTTGAGCCAAGCGTATTGCAGCTTGTTGGTGTCCTGAAACTCGTCCACCAAAATGTGACGGAACCGGCGGCGGTAATGCTCGCGCACATGCACGTTGTCACGCAGCAGTTCGTAAGTGCGCAACATCAACTCCCCAAAATCCACCACGCCCTCGCGCTGGCATTGCTCTTCATACCGCTGGTACAGATCCACCTTGATGCGCGTCTCATCGTCGCGGACCGCCACATCAAGGGGGCGCTGGCCGTCTTCCTTGCAACCCGAAATGAAATACTGCACCTGCTTGGGCGGAAAGCGGTCTTCGTCCACATTGAACTGCTTGCACAAGCGTTTGACCGCCGACAGCTGGTCTTGCGTGTCCAAGATTTGGAAAGTCTGCGGCAGCCCCGCCAGCTGGTGATGCGCCCGCAAAAAACGATTGCACAAGCCGTGGAAGGTGCCAATCCACATCGCATTCACGTTCAGCGGCAGCATGGACTGCAAGCGCAGCTTCATCTCTTTGGCGGCCTTGTTGGTGAAAGTCACCGCCAAAATGCCGCCGGGCGAGACCTGCGAAGTTTGCAAAAGCCAGGCAATGCGCGTGGTCAACACCCGGGTCTTGCCCGAACCGGCCCCCGCCAGGATCAGCGCATGCTCGGGCGGCAAGGCCACCGCACGGTGCTGCTCTTCGTTGAGCTGGACGAGCAAGGGGGAAGAAGTGTTCGGAAAAATGTTCGGGAAAGTGTCTGACTGCATAAGGGGAGATTGTAGGAAGTTCGCATCACTTCTTGCGCCAAACTCGGCTTGCGCCTTGTCAATCCGACTGAACTGCCCCGCAATGCTGTATTTCGTCCGCTTCGGGACACACGACGTGGCCCGAGCGTGCCAACATATAAGCTCTAAAACGATACCCCGTCAAAGCGCCCCTCCCCATGACCCCACTTGCCAGACCCATGCCCAAACTGCCCAAGGGCTGGCTGGGCCGGGACGGCAGTGCCAAGAAGGATGCGGTATGAAGGTGTTTTACGGCTGGCGAATGGTCGGTGCCGCTTGCGGCATCCAGTTCCTGCTGGCGGCTTTCCTCACCCAAGCGCTGGGCCTGTACATCGCTGTGCTGTCCGACGAGATGGGTTGGAGCAAAACCACTTTGTCCGGTGCTGCCGCGCTGCAATCGGTCGAAGCGGCCATCATCGGCCCGGTTTTGGGCTGGGTAATGGACCGGGTAGGCCCTCCAAAAATGATCCGCTTGGGCATGGTGCTTTTCAGCGCAGGTTTATTGCTGCTGAGCCAGGTCAACAGCGTGAGCACCTTTTATATCAGCGCCTTGTTGATGGCCATTGGGGCCAGCTTGGGTGGCTACTTTCCCCTGTCGGTGGCCTTGGTGCAGTGGTTCGAGAAATTTCGCGCCCGCGCCCTGTCCATCATGAGCTTGGGCCTGGCCATGGGCGGGCTGGTGGTGCCGCTGATGGCCTGGTCCATGCAGCAATGGGGCTGGCGTGCCACGGCGGCCGGTTCGGGCGTGCTGGTCCTGCTCACAGGCCTGCCGATGGCCGGCATGATCAGAAGACGGCCCGAAGACCACGGCGAGCACATGGACGGCATCGACCCTGCCATGCGCGCAGCGGCCGAGCGCGAAGGTCAAGCAGTGCCCCCTCCCCAGATCGAGTTCACCGTCGCACAAGCCTTGCGCACCCGCGCCTTCTGGATGCTGGCGATTGGTCACGGCCTGGCCCTGCTGGTGGTTTCGGCTGTCAACGTGCATGCCATCACCCACATGAAAGAAGGCTTGGGCTATTCGGTGGCCACGGCCAGTTGGGTGATCCTGATCATGACCTTTGGCCAACTGGCCGGCGTGCTGATGGGGGTCACCATGGGCGACTGGTTCGACAAAAGGAAGGTGGCCGCCCTGTGCATGTTGGCCCACGGCATTGGCATGCTGTGCCTGACCTATGCCACCAGCATGGCCACGCTGGTGGCGTTCGGGGTCTTCCATGGCATCGCTTGGGGCTTGCGCGGCCCCTTCATGCAGGCCATCCGGGCCGATTACTTTGGGCGCAACGCGATTGGCATGATCATGGGTCTGTCGGCGGCGATCATTGCCTTGGGGCAAATTGCCGGCCCCATGATCGCCGGCGTGCTGGCCGACCTGACGGGCGATTACCAACTGGGCTTCAGCCTGTTGGCCTTGCTGGCGGCATTGGGTTCGCTGTCCTTCATGCTGGCCACAAAACCAAATCAGCCTGTCAAAGCATAAGGGTAGGCACCGGCCCCTTCAGGCCTGGGCAGCATCCTGCCGGATCATGTCCACGGCTTTTTCGGCCATCATGACGATCGGGGCGTTGGTGTTGCCCGACACCAAAGTCGGCATGGCCGAAGCATCGACCACCCGCAAGCCCAGAACCCCGCGCACTCGCAACCGTTCATCGAGCACCGCCTTAGGGTCTTGCCCCATTTTGCAAGTGCCACTGGGATGAAAGATCGTGGCGCCTTGATCACGGCAAAAATCCAGCCATTGCACATCGTTCTGCGTCTCTGGACCCGGTCGCACTTCGCACTTGACAAGACCTTGCATGGCCTGACTTTGAGCCAAAGCGCGAGCCAGCTTGACACCGGCCAACAGGGTATTTCTGTCTTCTTGGGTTGACAAATAGTTGGACACCATTTCTGGCGCTTCCAGGGGGTCCGTCGACCGGATGCGAACATGCCCCCGCGAACTCGGGCGCAACTGACACACCGAAAATGTGAAGCCAGAATACGGGTGCACTTGGCCGCCGGCCATGTCCGCAGACAGCGTGGCCACATGAAATTGGATGTCCGGTGTCAGCGCATCGGGCAAGGCCTTCATGAAACAGCCCCCTTGGTTGATGCCCACAGCCAAGGGACCGCTGCGGTGCCTCAGCCACTGCCAAGCCAAACCGAGCTTCCCCGTCCATGACCGCAAGCTGTCGTTGGTGGTCGGCTGGGTCGACTCAAAGATCATGCGAACCTGCAAATGGTCTTGCAAATTCTGGCCAACGCCGGGCAAGTCCTTGACCAAGGGGATGCCCAAACCTTCAAGCCATGGCGCAGGCCCGATGCCCGAAAGTTGCAGCAACTGTGGCGACTGAATGGCCCCAGCGGACAGCAGCACTTCAGCACGGCAAAAGGCCTCGCGCGCCACACCGTCCTGCAGAAATCGCACCCCCACGGCCCGTGCTTGAGGGCCACGGGTATCCATCAACACGCGTGCGGCGTGCGCACCTGTCAGAACCGTCAAATTGGGCCTGTGCCGAGCAGGCTTGAGGTAGCCTTTGGCTGTACTCCAGCGCCAGCCTTTCCAGGTGGTGAGTTGGTAATAACCAGCGCCCTCTTGGCCGGCGCCATTGAAGTCCTCATTGCGGGGCACACCCAGTTCACCGGCGGCATCAATGAAACGCTCAATCAAGGGATCGCGGGGGCCAATGTCAGAAACCGACAAAGGACCTTCGGCTCCGTGCCAAGGGCTGGCGCCCCTCTGGTTGCGCTCGGAGCGGATGAAGTAAGGCAGCACATCGTCATAAGACCAGCCGGCATTGCCCTGTGCCGCCCAATGGTCATAGTCTTCGCGCTGCCCCCGAATGTAGATCAGGCCATTGATGGCGCTGGAGCCGCCCAGCGTTTTACCTCGGGGCCAGTAGATACGTCGCCCATTCATGTGGGGGTCGGGATCGGTGTGAAAACACCAGTTGTAACGCGGGTCCCACATGGTTTTGCCATAACCAATCGGCAAATGCAGCCACAAAGACCGATCAGGAGGCCCGGCTTCGAGCAACAGCACTCGCACATGAGGGTCTTCGCTCAGGCGCCCAGCCAGCACGCAGCCAGCGGATCCGGCACCCACCACGATGTAGTCAAACGTGTCTTTCATGCTCAATTCCCCCATCTTGCTGATCTTTGCATGGATTTTCCCCTGCGCATGACACTTTGGCGCTTTGTCAGGCAGCTTGGCAGAGAATGCGGGTAGAATCAGATACCGGGCCCAAGATTCTTGCGCCCGGTTTTTTTTGCCCTGAACCTGCAACGGGTTCACATCCAAGGGCTCAAAAGCCGGCCAAGCCAAGCGCTCACTCGTTCTTTCAACGAATCCTTCTTTGGAGCTTGGTTTTCTCATGGAAATTTTTGACTACGACAACATCCTGTTGCTGCCACGCAAGTGCCGCGTGGAAAGCCGTTCTGAATGCGACGCGAGCGTCGAACTGGGTGGCCACAAGTTCCGCCTTCCGGTGGTGCCCGCCAACATGAAAACGGTGATCGACGAAAAGATCTGCCTGTGGATGGCGCAAAACGATTACTTCTACGTCATGCACCGCTTTGACCTGGACAACGTCCAGTTTGTGCGCGACATGCATGGCAAAGGTGTTTACGCCTCGATCTCGCTCGGCGTCAAAGCCCCCGACCGCGCCACGGTAGACCAACTGGCCTCTGAAAACTTGGTACCCGAGTTCATCACCATCGACATCGCGCACGGCCATGCCGACAGCGTGCGCGACATGATTGGCTACATCAAGGCCAAACTACCCAAGAGCTTTGTGATCGCAGGCAACGTGGCCACACCCGAAGCCGTGATCGACCTGGAAAACTGGGGCGCTGACGCCACCAAAGTGGGCGTGGGCCCCGGCAAGGTCTGCATCACCAAGCTCAAGACCGGTTTTGGTACGGGCGGCTGGCAGCTGTCGGCGCTCAAGTGGTGCGCCCGCGTGGCCACCAAGCCCATCATTGCCGACGGCGGCATCCGCAGCCACGGCGACATCGCCAAGAGCGTGCGCTTTGGCGCGAGCATGGTCATGATCGGCTCCTTGTTTGCGGGCCACGAAGAGTCGCCCGGCAAGACCGTCGAGGTCGATGGCGAGATGTTCAAGGAGTACTACGGCTCGGCGTCAGACTTCAACAAGGGCGAGTACAAGCACGTTGAAGGCAAGCGCATTCTGGAGCCGATCAAAGGCAAGCTGGCCAACACACTCATCGAGATGGAGCAAGACGTGCAAAGCTCGATCAGCTACGCCGGTGGCACCAAGCTGATGGACATCCGCAAGGTGAACTATGTCACCTTGGGGGGTGACAACGCGGGCGAACACCTGTTGATGTGAACGGATCACAGTATTTGCAACAAGGGGAGCCAGTGGCTCCCCTTTTTTTTAGCCCGATTTGCAAAACTTTAACCTAAAGGTCGGTGGCTTCAGCCCCGACATGCAGTCCCAGTTCAGAATCAAGAAGCATCCCACAGTGCGCGGATTTGGCTTGGCCCTCTAGGTGAAAACCATAGTGCTGGCCCTATGGTTTTCACCACTGTGGATCTCTCTGAATCGCTTGCATTTTGATATCTTTCTGATTGAATGAGCTTATCGCTTCGAGAAGCAAAAATCATCCCACCGATCAGGAGCAACGCATGCAAGGCTTTGGCAAACGAGATTTTCTTAAACTGGCTGCGGCAGGCTCTGCCACCAGCCTCATGGGTATTCCGATGCTTGCTTTGGCTCAAGCGGCCAAGGGTGGTGTCGTGGTGATTGGCACCACACAAAAACCTCGGCACCTGAATTCCGCCGTGCAAAGCGGCATCGCCACCATGATGCCCTCCGCCCAGTTGTTTGCCTCACCCATCCGCATGGATGCCAACTGGAAGCCACAGCCCTATCTGGCCGAGCGCTGGGATTTGTCGCCCGACAACCGCAGCGTCACGCTGTACCTGCGCAAAGACGCTGTTTTCCACGATGGCAAGCCCATCACCGCAGAAGACGTGAAGTTCTCCATCGAGACCATCCGCGACAACCACCCCTTCAAGACCATGTATGGCCCGGTCAATGCGGTCACCATTTCTGACCCGCACACCGCCGTGGTGCGCCTGTCCGAGCCCCATCCGGCACTGCTGCTGGCCATGTCCACATCGCTCACGCCCATCATCCCCAAGCACATCTTTGGCGATGGCACCGATGTCAAGGTCCACCCACGCAACACCAACCCGGTGGGCTCTGGCCCCTTCAAGTTGGTGGAATTCAAGCCGGGTGAATTCACCGTGATGGAACGCTTCGACAAGTTTTTCCTCAAAGGCGCACCCAAGCTGGACCGCATCATCGTGCGCGAATTCAAGGACTCCTCCAGCATGATGCTGGCCTTTGAACGCGGTGAAATCGACGTCCATTCTGAATTGACCGATGCCGGGCTGATTGAACGGGCCAAGAAAAACACCAATGTCACCGTGGCCCGCATGGCTCCGGCCATTGGCCCACTGATCTGGTTGGCCTTCAACACCAAGAGCCCCAAGCTCAGCGACAAGCGGGTACGTCAGGCGATCAACTTTGCGCTGGACAAAAAGTACCTGACCGACACCCTGCTGGGCAAGGTGCATGGCCGCGCCACTGGCCCGATTGCCTCGGGCAGCCCCCACTATGAACCTCAGGTCGAAAAGTACGACCTGAATTTGCAAAAGGCGGCCAAGCTGCTCGACGATGCCGGCTACAAACCCGGTGCCAACGGCACACGGCTCACCCTGGACTTGGACAACATCCCTGGTGGAACGGAGGGGAAAGTGATTCAGGAGTACGCGAAGGTCGCATTGGCCAAGGTCGGCATTGAGGTCAATGTGCGCATTTCGCCCGACTTTCCGACTTGGGCGCGTCGCATCTCTTCACACCAGTTCGACATGACGGTCGACTCGGTCTGGAACTGGGGCGATCCGGTGATCGGTGTGCACCGCACGTGGTTGAGCTCCAACATCAAGCCGGGCATCATCTGGTCCAACACGCAAAACTACAGCAACCCCAAGGTGGACGAACTGCTGGCCTCCGCAGGCAAAGAGTCGGTCATGGCCAAGCGCAAGGCCATGTACTCGCAGATGCAAAAAATCGTCGTGGACGAGTGCCCGGTGGCCTTCCTGCTGGAGGTCAACTTCAACATGGCCTTCAACGCCAAGGTGCAAAACCGCCCCGCTGGCATCTGGGGTCTGGTCGATGGCATCACCGACACCAGCCTGAAAGGCTGATGGCCCCTGGCTATCTTCCATTGATAAAGGGCAGCGTGCATGGTCCTGTTTGAACCCTCTGCACCCTGCCGCTCGCCGAAAGCAGCGCATTGAATACCCTTTCCACGATATTGCGCCGCTTGGCTGTGGCCGCTGGTCTCATGGTGGCCGTGCTGGCCATCAACTTCACACTCATTCACGCCGCACCCGGGGATCCAGCCAGCGTCATCGCCGGTGAAATGGGCGGTGGCGATCAGGCCGTGATCGACAGCATCAAGAAAGCCTATGGGCTGGACAAGCCCTTGCCCGAGCAGTTCATCACCTACCTGGGCAAAAGCGTGCGGGGCGACTTGGGCATGTCTTACACCTACAACAAGCCTGTGAGCAGCCTGATCGCCGAACGCATCGGCCCCACCATTTTGCTGGTGTTGACCGCTTTGCTCGTGGCCATCGTCGTGGGCACTTTGCTCGGGGTGTTTGCATCACTTAAGCCCAAAAGTTTTTCCAGCGCAGTGGTGACGATTTTTTCACTCACCGGACTGGCCATGCCGGTATTTTGGACGGGTATTTTGCTGGTGATCCTGTTTGGCAAGGTCTGGCCTGTTATGCCCATCGCGGGCATGTACGACGTGCGCAACTACGGCGCCACCGGATGGGCCGCCGCTCTGGATGTGCTGCACCACTTGGTCTTGCCCGCCCTGACCCTGACCCTGGTCTATCTGGCCCAGTACAGCCGCCTGGCCCGGGCCAGCATGCTAGAGGTGCTGAGCTCGGACTATGTGCGAACTGCCAAGGCCAAGGGCCTGCACCAAGGTGTCGTGGTTTTTAAGCATGCCCTGCGCAATGCGCTGATGCCCTTGGTCACCATTGCGGGTTTGCAGTTTGGCAACCTGGTTTCAGGTGCCGTGCTGGTGGAAACCGTTTTTTCCTGGCCTGGCCTGGGTACGCTGGCATTGGACGCCATCCTCGGACGCGACTACCCCACCTTGCTGGGCGTGCTGACTTTCTCTTCCCTTTTTGTGATCACAGCCAATTTGCTCACCGATTTGAGCTATCACTGGATCGACCCCCGCTTGCGTGGCAAATGATGACTGCTCCTCCTCTGACACCTGACATGCCCATCCAACCGCAACAAAAAACGGTGAGCACTTTGTCGCCCTGGCGCGAAGCCTGGCGCGTGTTCCGTGGCAACAAAGCGGCCATGCTGGGCCTGGTCTCGCTCATCCTGATCATGCTCGTCATGGTGGTCGGCCCCGCCTGGTATGCCGTCGATCCGTTTGGCATTGTGGCCACCCCGTTTCATGAACCATTTGTGGACTCCCGTTACTGGCTGGGCAGCGACTACCTGGGCCGCGACATCGTGGCGGGCATGCTGATCGGGGGCCGTGCCACGCTGCTGGTGGGCGTGAGTTCGGCCGCCATCACCGTGGTGATTGGCATCTCTGTGGGGGCTCTGGCAGGCTACTTCGGTGGCTGGATTGACGTCTCGCTCTCGCGCCTGACCGAACTCTTCCAAGTGCTGCCCGCCTTGCTGTTTGCCATGGTGCTGGTCACGCTGTTTCAACCCAGCCTGGGTGTGGTCATCTGCGCCATCGGCATGGTCAGCTGGACCGGTACAGCGCGCCTGACGCGGGCCGAATTCATCCGTCTGCGCGGGCTCGAGTACGTCAACGCGGCGCGCACCATGGGCGCGGGCCACTGGCGTCTGATCTGGCGCGAAATCTTGCCCAATGCCATGGCACCGCTCATCGTCTCGGCCACCTTGGTGGTGGGCGTGGCCATCTTGTTTGAAGCGGGCCTGAGCTTTCTGGGTTTGTCCGACCCCAACGTGATGAGCTGGGGCATGATGATCGGCGCCAACCGCCGTCACATTCTGGAGTGCTGGTGGGCTGTGACACTGCCTGGCGCTGCGATTTTCCTGACGGTGTTGTCGGTCAGTCTGGTGGGCGATGGCCTCAACGATGCACTCAACCCCAAAATGCATTTGCGCTGAGCCCGAAGACACCCGCATGACCTCCCCCATTGACATGACAGAAACTACGACCAACACCGCGCCCTTGCTCGAAGTGCGCGGCCTGGGCGTCGAGTTCCAAACCCGAGGCGGCACCGCCCATGTGCTGGAAGACATCCACCTGCAACTGCGCCGAGGCGAAACGCTCGGTCTGGTGGGTGAATCGGGTTGCGGCAAAAGCATCACCGCACTGGCCTTGATGCGCCTGATCCCGCAACCCCCCGGGCGCATCACCTCCGGCCAGATCCTGTTTGAAGGGAAGGATCTGCTGCAACTGCCCGAAGCCCAAATGCGGCGCGTGCGCGGCAACCGCATTTCCATGATTTTTCAGGAACCCATGACGTCTTTGAACCCCGCCTACAGCGTGGGCGATCAGATCATGGAATCGGTGCGCCTGCACCAAGGGCTCGATGCGCAGGCCGCTTTGGCGCGGGCCATCGAGATGCTCGAGGCCGTGGGCATACCAGACGCCGCAGGCCGGGTGCACCAGTTTCCGCACCAGTTTTCGGGCGGCATGCGCCAGCGCGTCATGATCGCCATGGCGCTGGCCTGCCAGCCCGATGTACTGATCGCCGACGAACCCACCACCGCGCTCGACGTGACGGTGCAGGCCCAAATTTTTGACCTCATCAGCGAGATGCGCGAGCGCACCGGAACTGCTGTGCTCTTGATCACCCACGACATGGGCGCGGTGGCCGAGATGACCGACCGGATGGCCGTGATGTATGCGGGCCGCATGGTGGAAGAAGGGCCGACCGATCTGATCCTGTCGCGCCCCAGCCACCCCTATACCCAAGGCCTGATCGCCTGTGCACCGGGCCGCAACCCGCAAAGCCACGGTCAGCCCTTGCAAGAAATTCCGGGCACCGTACCCTCATTGCTGGAACGACAAGGTGGCTGCACCTTTGCCGACCGCTGCAGCCACACGCAGCCGCGCTGCCGCACCCATGTGCCGCCCAGCACCTGGGTGCAAAGCGGCCACCGCGTGATGTGCTGGCTCTACCCCGACAGCGAAGGAGCCCGCGCATGAGTGACACCTTGTTGAAGGTGCGTGACCTGCAAGTGCACTACCCTCTCAAGGGCGGGTTTCTCAAGCCCAAAACCGTGCTCAAGGCGGTGGACGGCGTGAGTTTTGACATCGAACGCGGTCGCACCTTTGGCATCGTAGGCGAAAGTGGCTCGGGTAAAAGCACCACGGCCCTGGCCGTGATGCGCCTGGCCCCGGTGACTGCAGGCCATGTGGCGCTGGGAGATGCCCCCATCAGCACACTGCAAGGCGAAGCCCTGCGGCTGCAGCGCAAGCGCTTTCAAATGGTGTTCCAAGACCCGTTTGCCTCGCTCAACCCCCGGGTGCGCGCCGGCCAGGCGATTCGGGATGCGCTGGATTTGATGGATGTCGGCATGCCCGCCGAGCGCGACGACCTGGCCCGCACACTGTTCATGCAAGCCGGTCTGCGCCCCGAACAAATGCAATTGTTCCCGCACCAGTTTTCAGGTGGCCAACGCCAGCGCATCGCCCTGGCCCGGGCTCTGGCTGGGCGGCCTGAACTGCTGGTGTGCGACGAACCGGTGTCGGCGCTCGACGTGGCCATCCAGGCGCAAATCCTGAACCTGATGCAGCGGCTGCAAAAAGAGCTGGGCCTGACCTACTTGTTCATCTCGCACGACCTGGGCGTGATCCGCCACATGTGCGATGACATCGCCGTCATGTACCTGGGGCAGTTTGTGGAACGCGCACCCCGCGAAGACCTGTTTGCCCACCCCCTGCACCCCTACACGCTGGCTCTGTGGTCGGCTGCGCCCTCCATGGATGCACGCGGCCAAAAACGCAAACTGCGCATCCGCCTGCAAGGCGATCCGCCCAGCCCGCTCAATGTGCCCAGTGGCTGCCGTTTTGCCAGCCGCTGCCCTTTTGCCGAAGACGCCTGCCGCGCCGCGCCGCCGCCCTTGCGAGAAGTGCTGCCCGGCCACCTTGTGGCCTGCCACCGCGTATCCGACACGGGCCAGCCGCTGTACCCCTTGCCCACGATCAGCTGAATCACTGATCACACTTTTCTACTTTTCAGGAGAACTGCCATGAGCACCACCATCATTTATGTGGCTCGCGAGATCATCACCATGAACCCCATGCAAGCCACGGCCACGCATGTGGCGGTGCGCGATGGCCGCATCCTGGGCGTGGGCCAGCTGGACGAACTGGCCCAATGGGGCGCGTACACACTGGACACCCGCTTTGCCGACTGCACGCTGATGCCCGGCCTGATCGAAGGCCACTGCCACCTGAAGGAAGGCGGCATGTGGGACCTGGAGTACCTGGGCTGGTTTGACCGCCTGAATCCCTGGGGCCAAACCGTCAAAGGCCTGCGCTCCATGGAAACGGTGGTGCAGCGTCTGATCGAGATCGACCGCAAGATGCAGCAGAACGGCGAGCCCGCCGACAAACCTTTGCTGGCCTGGGGCTTTGATCCGATTTATTTTGGCGGCGAACGCATGACGGTGGACCACCTGGACCGCGCCAGCAGCACCCGCCCCATCGTGATTGCGCACGCCAACGGCCACCTGATGAACGTCAACAGCACCATGCTGCGCATCGCCGAAGTCGACGAAGACATCGAAGTCGAAGGCGTCGTCAAGTTCAAGGATGGGGCCCGCAAGGGTCACCCCAACGGCGAGCTGCAAGAGCCGGCCGCCATGCACTTGGTCATGCGCCATGTGGGGACGGCCGGGCTCATGTCGCCCATGAACGATACCGGCATGATGAACTTTGCGCGCTTGGCCAAGATGCAAGGCGTGACCACCGCCACCGACCTGGTCAACACCCTGAGTGAAGCCGACTGCGCCGTGCTGGAATCGGCTTTGGCCCAAGACGAATGCTGCGTGCGCATCCTGCCGGCCTTCAAGGCCTTTCATGGCACACACGGCGCCACGCAAGGCGCCGAGCACGTCAATGCCATGAAAAAGCGCAACACCGACAAGCTGCGATATGGCCTGGTCAAAATGATGCTGGACGGCTCGATCCAAGGCTTTTCGGCGCGCATTCGCTGGCCCGGCCACTTCAACGGCGCACCCAACGGCATCTGGGTCACCGCGCCCAACCAGTACGAGGCCGACTTCGAGATCTACCACCGTGCAGGCCTGCACATCCACACCCACACCAACGGCGATGAAGCCAGCCTGGCGGCGATTGACTCGGTGGAACGCGTGCTGGCCCGCGCCCCCCGCACCGACCACCGCCACACCCTGCAACACGCGCAAATGGTCGATGCGCCGATGTTCCGCCGCATGGCCAGCTTGGGCCTGTGTGCCAACCTGTTTGCCAACCACCTGTGGTACTGGGGCGACCAGCATTACGAAATGACCATGGGCCCCGACCGCGCCCACCGGCTCGACGCCTGCGCCAGCGCTCTGGCCGCCGGGGTGCCGCTGGCCATCCACTCTGATGCGCCGGTCACGCCACTGGGCCCGCTGTTCACCGCTTGGTGCGCCGTGAACCGCATCACGCCCAAGGGCCGCGTTCTGGGCGAAAAAGAACGCCTCACCGTGCCGCAAGCCCTGCACGCCATCACCCTGGGTGCCGCCTGGACCCTGAAGATGGACCACGAAATCGGCAGCATCGAAGTGGGCAAACGCGCCGACTTTTGCGTGCTGCTGGACAACCCGCTGACCCTGGGTGCCGAAAAGCTCAAAGACGCCCGGGTCTGGGGCACGGTGCTGGGCGGCCAGATTTTCCCGGCGCAAGTGGCCTGATCAGTTGACCCCGGCGCACTGAGGTCTGTCGTGTTGACGCACAAGCAACCAAGCCACAGACCCTTATCAGCAGGTCGGTGGCTTCAGCCCCAATATGAGGCCTTCGCCGGAGGCACCTCTTTTGTAGGAGCCCACCCTGTAGGCGATGGGCGTGGAACACGCCCCCCACAGCATCACCCTGCAAGCGCAAGCCATCGCCCACAGGGTGGGCTCCTACGGGAACAACACCCCTGAGCATTCACGCCTTCATAAAACAGCACCTCTCCGCTTTTCACGCCCACCATGCACCACACTCCAACTCCGCCCCGCATTCCCCTGACGGTGATTGGCGGCTTTTTGGGTGCAGGCAAAACCAGTTTGCTGGTGCATTGGCTGCAGCAAACGCAAGGGCAGCGGATTGCGGTGCTGGTCAATGACTTTGGCGCGATCAACATCGACGCCGAACTGCTGAGCGAAAGCAACAGCGACACCATCGCGCTGAGCAACGGCTGCGTGTGCTGCCAGATTGGCGGCGACCTAAGCCAAGCCCTGCTGCAAGTGCTGGACAAACCCCAGCCCTTTGATGCCATCGTCATCGAAGCCAGCGGCGTGTCAGACCCTTGGCCCATTGCCCAGATCGCGCTGGCCGACAAACGCCTGAGCCTGCATGGCGTGCTGGTGGTGGTGGACGCCGCTGCTGTGTGCGCGCACGCGGCCGACCCCTTGCTGCACGACAGCCTGCTGCGCCAACTGCGCGCCGCCGATCTGCTGGTGCTCAACAAAACCGATCTGTGCAGCCCTGACGAGATTCAGGCGTGCGTCACCTGGCTGCACGACACCGTCGGACCCGTGCCCTGCCTGCACAGCCAGCACGGGCAGTTGCCCCTGGCTTTGCTGCAAACCGATTGGGAGCCTGCATCCGCAGCGGCCTCTGCCGCCGCGCCTTCGCACGATTGCACCGACCCGTGCGCGCACGACCATGACCATGACCACAATGACCATCATGGGCATGTGCACCACCACAGCGCAGACCATGCCAGCCTTTTTACCAGCGATAGCCGCAGCCCCGCGCAGGTGTTTCACACTGCCTGGCTGCGCGAACAACTGCAACAAACGCCCGCTTGGGTCATGCGTCTCAAAGGCTGGGTGCGCACCCACGAACACGGCTGGTCTGAAATCCAGTTCGCAGGCCGCCACGCCAGCGTGCAACGCGTCCGGCACACCCCCGCGCAAGCCCGCGTGCTGACGATTGCGCTGCGCAGCCCCTTGCAGGCACACGCCATGCCCTCCTGGATGGATGCGGTGTGGGGCCCTACCTGAGCCTTGCATCTGGCAAGCTTGCACCGCTGCAGATCAGCCCCGGAAAAACCCTGACCGAGGAGTCGGCAAGGATGGGCTCGAACAACAACAGTGAGACCCTGCAAACCTGTGTTCTCAGAGTGAAACAACAATTCTTCTGAGTTAAAAAATGGCCCGATACGAGGACTATGCGCGATCAAACTGGCCCTGAGCATGGCCATCAACTGGCTCTAGTTTCTGTCGGTCAGCAGCCCCAAACTTGTCAATAGCAAACACTCGCCATGGTGTCTGCACAACAGAAAAGATGTTTTTTAAAACCCAAGGAGACAAAGCATGACAACACGTCGATCCCTTCTTTCAGCCACGCCCGCTTTGGGCTTTTCGCTGATGATGTTCACCGGTCTGGCCAGCGCCCAGGCAGCCAAGGAAGTCACCTTCGCCCACCAGGACATGTTGGTGCCTTTGCGCACTGTGATGGAGTCGGGCGAACTGGAAAAGGCCACCGGCTACAAAATCAACTGGCGCATGTTTGGCGGTGGTGGTGACGTGATCAAGGCCATGGCTTCGGGCGGCGTGCAGATTGGCGAAGCAGGCTCCAGCCCCTTCACCGCTGCGGCCAGTCAAGGCCAAGACCTCAAGCTGTTCTGGATTCTGGACGACATTGGCGATGCCGAGGCCCTGATTGCCCGCAATGGCTCAGGCATCAACAGCATCAAGGACTTGGTGGGCAAAAAAGTGGCAACGCCTTTTGTCTCCACGGCGCACTACCAATTGATGGTGGGCATGAAGCTCGAAGGCGTGGACAGCAAAAAAGTCAACGTGATGAACCTGCGCCCGCCAGAAATCGCAGCGGCTTGGGAGCGTGGCGACATCGATGCAGCCTTCATTTGGGACCCGATCCTGAGCAAGATCAAGGGCAACGGCAAATCGATTGCCTCTTCGGCCAGCATCGGTCAAAAAGGCTACCCCACTTTTGATGGCTTGGTGGTCGATGCCAAATGGGCGGCGCAAAACGAAGGCTTCATGGTCGCGCTGGTCAAGGCCCTGATCAAAGCTGATGAGGCTTATCGCTCCCAAAAGGCGCAATGGACAGTTGACTCACCACAAGTCAAAGCTGTGGCCAAGTGGACCAAGGCCAATCCCGCCGACGTGCCAGCGGCCATGGCGCTGTACAAATTTCCCACGCCCCAAGAGCAAATTTCGGCCACTTGGCTCGGTGGTGGCGCCGCCAAGGCCATGACCAACACGGCCGTCTTCCTTAAGGAGCAAGGGCGCATTCAGGAACTCAAGCCAAACTACTCGGTCTTTGTGACCGACGTCTACGTCAAGAAAGCCATGCAGTAAGGCTGCTAGCGCCTGTATCAGCCCCCTGCGGCTCAGGCTGCAGGGGGATTGTTTTTTTACTGTGACTGCGCCTTAAATGCCATTACTTGAAGTCAAAGACCTGACCGTCAACTACGCCATCCAGGGCGGCACCTTACAGGCCCTGGCACCCGTGCAATTTCAAATGCGAGATGGTGATTTTGTGGTGGCTCTGGGTGCATCGGGCTGCGGTAAAACAACCTTGCTCAATTGTCTGGCGGGATTTTTACCTCCGTCAAGTGGCGAAATTTTCCTGGATGGTCGTCCTGTGGTCGGGCCCGGAGCAGATCGGGGTGTCGTCTTTCAAAAACACGCTTTGATGCCTTGGCTCAACGTGCAAGACAACGTGGCCTTGGGTCTGCGTCTTCGTGGCGTACCCTTTGACGAACGTATACGCTTAGCCTTGGAAAAACTGGCCATGGTCGGCCTTGAAGATTACGCCGAACGCGGTGTCTACGAATTGTCGGGCGGCATGCAGCAACGCGTGGGCATTGCCCGCGCCTTGGCCAACGACCCGGCTGTGCTGCTGATGGACGAACCCATGGGTGCACTGGACGCGTTCACCCGAGAGACCGTTCAAGAGATCTTGCTCAAGGCCTGGGCACAAACCCACAAGATGGTCTTCTTCATCACCCACTCGGTCGAAGAAGCGCTGTTTCTGGCCACCCGATTGATCGTCATGAGCCCCAGACCCGGGCGCATCACCCACACCTTTGAAGACCTGCCTTTTTCGCGAGCGTTTCTCAGCCACGGCGATGCGCGCCGGGTCAAGTCCGAGCCCGAATTCATCCGCATGCGGGAAGAAGTTTTGTCCATCATCCACCGCCGAGAGACCGCCCATGACTGAGGCCAACAAGTCATCCGCCCCTTTGAAAACCAGCGCCTTCAAAATCCCCGGTGAAGGCTCAAGCCTCGTCATCAGCGTGGTCACCCTGCTGGTGCTGCTGGGCTTGTGGACGCTGATCACGGCCATGGGCTGGATCAAACCTCTGTTTCTGCCTTCACCGCAGGCGGTGTTCACACAGTTTTATGAATACATCACCGGCACGGCCAACGACAAGCCCTTGTGGGAGCACCTTGTAGCCAGCGTGCTGCGCGTGTTTGGTGCCTTTTTGCTGGCCAGTTTGGTGGCCATTCCGGTGGGCATTGCCATGGGCATGTCGCGGTTCTGGCGCGGCATTTTTGACCCCCCCATCGAGTTGTATCGACCCCTGCCACCCCTGGCCTATTTGCCGCTGATCATCATCTGGTTCGGCATTGACGAGTTGCCCAAAGTCTTGTTGATTTTTTTGAGCTGTTTTGCCCCGCTGGCCATGGCCGCGCGCTCGGGAATGCGCAGCGCCTCTCAAGAACAAATGAACGCCGCCTACTCCATGGGTGCGAGCTATATGCAATTGATTCGGCACGTCGTTCTGCCTGCCGCACTGCCTGAAATCTTGGTCGGCATGCGTGTGGCAATCGGCTTCGGATGGAGCACCCTGGTGGCCGCTGAAATGGTGGCTGCCAACGTGGGGCTGGGCCAGATGGTGCTCAACGCGTCTAACTTCCTGCGCACCGACATCGTGGTCATGGGCATCATCGTGATTGGCGTCGTGGCCTACGGCTTTGACCTGCTCATGCGCGCCGTCGAACGCCGCCTGGTGCCCTGGAAAGGCAAGATGTAAGCCTTGATTTAGGTCTGTACAAGCGCGAAGTTTCGACAGATCAGTGCAGGTGTACCAGGACTCTGGGTACGCCTCGCGCCTGCGCCAGCGCTAGAACCGCCACGGCCAGTGCCCGGATGCCCGGGCCAATTTGGTCCACACCAATGGAAGACAAGCGCAAACGGAAAAACGGACAGGGATAGGGCGGTTGCATGAAAAACACCTCACCGGCTTCGATCAGCACCCCTTGTTCACGCGCCATGAGCGCCAGCTCGGCCGTGTCCACCCAGTCGGGGGCCCGCACCCACACGGAGGCGCCGCCGGTGGGGAACTCGAACTGAAAATCTGGCAGCTCGCGCCGCAGCGCTTCACCCAAGGCATGCATGCGTGCCTGCAAGGCCTGGTTCACGCGCCGGGCGTGAGTCTCATGGTGTCCCAGCGACAAAAAGTGGGCAAAGGCGTGCTGCAAAAATGCGCTGGGGTGACGCACCATGGCGTGACGCAAAACCCGCAACTCGGCAATCAGGGCACGCGGCGCGACGATGTAACCCAAGCGCAAAGACGGTGACAGGCTCTTGGAAATTGAGCCCACATAAATCACACGCCCGACCTTGTCCAGGCTTTTGAGCGCAGGCACGGGTTCGCCCACATACAGATTTTCGGCCTCATAGTCGTCTTCAATCACCACAAAGTCGCGCTGCTCGGCCAGGGCCAGCAAACGCTTGCGCCGCTCCAGAGACAAGGTGCGCGTTGTCGGGCTCTGGTGCGAGGGCGTCACATACGCATAGTCCAGCGGTGGCAAGTGGTCGACCACCATCCCCTGATCGTCCACCGCCAAGGGCTGCCACTGAGGCTCGCGCGCGGCAAAGCTGTTGCGCGCATGCGGGTGCCCCGGCTCTTCGAGGCCCACACGGGATTGCGCATCGAACAGGGCCTCGCCCAGCATGTAATAGGCGTGCTGGGCCCCCACGGTGATCAGGATTTCTTCGGGCAGTGCAAACACCCCGCGCTTGGGCAAAAGGCGCAGACGAATCTGTTCAATCAACTCGGGCACATCGCTCAGCTCAAAGTCGGGCGTCCACTGAGGCAAATGAACGCGTGCCAGGCTGTGCACGCAACACTCGCGAAACGCTTCGGTTGGAAACAGCTGCGGATCAAAGGTGCCGTAAACAAAGGGGTAAGGGTATTGCCGCCATTGGTCGGGCTTGGCCAGGGTGCGACGGTCGCTCAGCGAGCGGATCAAACGCGCAGACCAGTCCGGCGAGGTCAGTGGGGCCAACGCGGGCAGCTCACGCTCGGGCGGGCTTGGTGGCATGCGCACAGACTCGGGCGAAGGCTTGGCGCGCCAATCGGCCTTGGCCACACCCGATGAACGCGGATCACCATGCACCTTGACAAACACACCGCTGCGAGGATGCGCTTCCAAAAAGCCGTCGTCGATCAAGCGCATATAGGCCGAGGTGACGGTGTTGCGGCTCAGGCCCAGGGCTTTGGCCAATTCACGCGAGGAGGGCAAGTTGGCGCCGGGAGGCAAACGACCTTCCAAAATGGCCTCGACAGCTGCCAGCCGCAGGCGCTGCTGCAAGGGCATGGCGGGCTTGTCCTGCAAGCTAAACAAACTCTCCCACTGGACATCTTTGGTGCGGTGACGACTGGTCATATGACTCAGTATAAGCAAGCCTGCTGGCACACCGGATTTACCCGATCTGGCTCTATGCAGCACACCGCGATGGGCTATTCTCAAAGTCTTTTGATCACCGTCTGGAGAGCCACCTTGTCAACCCCTGTCACCATCGCCACCCTCGAAGCTTTTTCTGACGCCTGGAACCGCCACGATGTGGACGCGCTGCTGGGCTTCATGCACGCCGATGGCGTCTTCATGACCGCGGGTGGCCCAGACGCCTGCGGCTCACGCCACCAGGGCCACGAAGCCTTGCGCAAAGCCTTTCCGGGGGCTTGGGCCACCGTGCCCGATGCGCAGTGGACCAAGGGCAAGCATTTTGTACAGGGCGACTTTGGGGTTTCCGAATGGACCTATGTCGGCACCGCCACCGACGGCTCGCGCGTGGAAACCGACGGCGTGGACATCTTTGCGTTCAAGGACGGCAAGATCCTCTCCAAAAGCGCTTTCCGCAAAAACCGCCCCAACCTGCCTGCCGCGAAATAATTTCACCCGTCGCCCGGCACCCGCCGCGCTGCCAGTGAAACCAAATGGCCCCTTTTCTAAAGCCCGCTCATGACGACCCACGCCCCCGCCAGCAGCGACACCCGATACGACCCCCAATACGACCCGCTGGTGCACGCCACCCCCGGTGCTGGCCGCGTCTACGCGCCCAGCTATTGGGTTGCCAGTGCAGGTACGCCGCCGCCTGACGATGGTCCGGTGCAGCAAGACATGGACGTGGATGTGGTGGTCATCGGTGCGGGCTCGACCGGCATCTCGACCGCCTTGTACCTGGCGCAAGAGCAGGGCATTCAGGCTGTGGTGCTCGAAGCCAACCAAAGCGCCTGGGGTTGCTCCAGCCGCAGCGGCGGCCAGGGTCAAAACGCCAGCGGCCGCCTGTCGCGTGCGCAGTGGATCGAGCGCTGGGGCCTGGACGTGGCCAAAAAACTGGACACCGAAATCCGCACCGGCTTTGAGAACTTCAAAAACCTGGCCTTCGAAGTTGACTGCGACGCCACCGATGGCGGCCACCTTTATGTGGCGCACCGCCCCGAAAAAGTCGCCTACCTGAAAGAGCAGGCCCGGGTTCGCAACGAAATTTTTGGCTACCAAACCCAAATCCTCTCGGCTGACGAATTGCGACAAAACCACTTCAACGACCACGACGCCGCAGGCGCCATGTGGGAGCAAGAAGGCGTGGGCGTGCACCCACTCAAATTCACCTTTGGCCTGATCCGCAAGGCCCGCGCCCTGGGTGTGAAACTGCACACCGCCAGCCCCGTGCAAGGCTGGGAAACCGTGGGCGGCGTGCACCACCTGCGTACTCCGGGCGGCATCGTGCGCGCCAAACGCGTGGCCGTGTGCACCGGCGGCTACACCGGCCAGGCCCTGAGCCCGCTGACCAAAAACAAACTGCTGCCCATCTTGTCCAACAACATGGTCACGCAGCCCTTGACCCAGGCCCAGATTGAAGCCGCAGGCCTGAAGACTCGCGTCTTCCTGACCGACACGCGCACCCTGCGTTTTTACTACCGGCTGCTGCCTGACAACCGCCTGCAAATCGGCAGCCGCAGCGCCGTGACCGGGGCGCAGGCGCCCGAGCCCCAACACCTGAAATTGCTGACCGACGGCATTGCACGCAAATTTCCGACCCTGGCGGGCATCCCCATCGAGCACTCCTGGTGGGGCTGGGTCGACGTGAGCCACGACATGATGCCGCGCATCACCCAACCCGACCCCAGTCAAAGTGTTTGGTACGCGCTGGGTTATGGCGGCAATGGGGTGTCGTTTTCCACCTGGGCGGGCAAACGCCTGGCTGAGCGCGTGGCTGGCAAAGACGCAGGGCAGGAAGTCTTTCAATTGCCGATCTACAACAGCGAACTGACCTACCCGCACTTTTTGCACCTGTTCCGATCCGAAGCCCTCGCCCCCTTCCGCCGCCTGGGCCAGAGTTTTTTATACAAGTGGTACTGGTGGCAAGACGAGATGTGAAAACGCGGCGGGGTCTTTGCCATGTCCGCACAGGTCGGCACTGAAGTTCCGACCTGCGGGACGCCTGCACCGCATCAAGACACGGTTTGGTAGTACAGGTTTTGCGGATGGCGGGCCTGGGCGAAAAAGACCCAGCGCTCGGCCAAGAGGCCGACAAACTGCAACACCACGGCACCCAGCCAGACCAGCGCCGACTGCGTACCGAGCAGGGCCAGCAAAAGCAAAGGCAGCACAAACAGCAGCAGCTGAAACACCCAGGGCATGCGGCGCACGGTGTGGGCTGTGGCACCGTGAAAAAACTCGCGGGTGTTGAAAGACCCAGCCGACATGCCCATGGATTTTTGCACCAGTTGCGGCTGATGAATGCCGGTGGCCGATTGCAGGCTTGACAGCGGGGACAGGCGTGCATTACGGCGCAAAGCCTGGCGGCGCAGGAACCAGGCCAGCAAGGTGCTGGCCAGCACCCAGGGCTGCAGCCAGGCCAGCAGCTCGGTTTGCCCCGTGGCACTGGCCAGGGCGCACAGCAGTACGCTGCCCGAACTCATGCCCAGCAGGGTGAAATTGATCACGGTGAGCGGGTGCGCCCACTCTTGCAAAAAGCGCAGGCAAGCGTAGATCATGGCGGTGCACACCCACAGCGCCAGCGTGACCACCACCACCGCCGCAGACAGTGCCTGCAAGGCAAGAGTAGACGCGCCCAAGTACAAGCCCAGCCACCACAGCGCCACCAACCCCATGAGCAGGGGCAGCACGATGACTTCGCGCGACATCCACGAGGTGCGCCACATGGCCGCCGCCCGCCAGGCTCGGGTTTTTTGACCCAGATGAAAGAACGAAGCCAGCAGACCGCCGACCAGCAGCACTTCAGCCAAGGCAATGGCCGCGAGGGCAAAGCCCGTGTCCAGGGGCATCAGCCAGCTGTAGACGGCCAGCGCCAGCAACAAGCCCTGGGCCGTGCCGGACAGGGTGGTGAACAAAAGGATGGACCAGGCAGGACGCATGAAGACCTCAATGTGAAGAAGTTTTGCCCGCAGGACTTGGAATGAGCGTCACCGCTGCCGGGGTGACGCGGCGCGGCAGGTACTGGTTGGCCGGCCGGGTGTTCCACTCGGGCATCAGGGCATAACCGCCGCGTTCGCGGATGGCCTGGCTGACTTCGCTGTTGGGGTCTTTCACGTCGCCAAACAGGCGGGCGTTGGTCGGGCAGGCTTGGACGCAGGCGGGCTTGCGGTCGGCTTCGGGCAGCAGGGGGTTGTGGATGCGGTCCACGCACAGGGTGCACTTGGTCATGACGCCGCTGGCTTCATCAAATTCACGTGCACCATACGGGCAAGCCCAAGCGCAATATTTGCAGCCAATACATTTGTCGGCGTCGACCAACACAATGCCATCCGTCTCACGTTTGTAGCTCGCGCCCGTGGGGCAGACCGGCACGCAGGGCGGGTCTTCGCAGTGCAGGCAGCTTTTGGGAAAGTGCACCGTGTCGGTGTTTGGAAAGCTGCCCGCTTCGTAGGTCTGCACCCGGTTGAAAAAGGTGCCGGTGGGCTCTGCCGCATAGGGGTTGACATCGCTCAGCGGCCCGGCCATGCCCGAGGTGTTCCACTGTTTGCAGGCCGTCACGCAGGCGTGGCAGCCCACGCAGACGTTAAGGTCAATCACCAGCGCCAGCTGGCGCGCCAGTGTGGGGGTGTCGGTGTCCACGGCTTGCGCCGTGCCACCACCACCGGGCTCCATCAGATGGGGGTTGATAGGGGACGGTGCATGACCTTGCATGAGGTCTTTGAGCCACTGGATCATGGTTTGGATTTCCCTGCAAAAAAGCGCATGACTTGGGCCACACCACCGCGCACACCCGGCACGGGCCGCATGGTGTCCACCTGCGGAAAACTCTGGGCCGCCTCTTCAGGCTCGGCCGGTCGAATGCGCACCCGCACGTCGTACCAGCCCGCCTGGCCGGTGATGGGGTCGGAGTTGCTGACCTTCGCACCGGCGGGCGCGCCCGCACCTTGGGGAAGCGGCAATTCTTCCGAGATCAGGTGGTTGAGCAAAAAGCCTTTGCGCGCTTCGTCCGAGCCGGGCGCCAAGTGCCAGGCGCCGTCGCCTTTGCCAATCGCGTTCCAGGTCCAGACGGTGCCCGGCTCCACAGCTTCGCTGTAGCGCAGCATACAGCGCACCTGGCCCCAGTGGCTTTCCACCCAGGCCCAACCGCCATCGGCCACGCCCGCCGCTTGCGCGGTGCTGGGGTGCACATGCAGGTAGTTGTGGCTGTGGATTTGCCGCAACCAGGCGTTTTGCGAGTCCCAGGAGTGGTACATGGCCATGGGCCGCTGGGTGATGGCGTTGAGCGGAAAGGCCTTCAGGTCAATCGCCGCGTCTTCGAGTGGTGCATACCAAAAAGGCAAGGGGTCGAAATAGGTGTTGATGCGCTCGCGCAGATGCTCGGGCGGCTGACGCCCTTTTGTTTTGCCTTGCGCGGCCAGGCGAAAGGACTGCAGGGTGTCGGAATAAATGGCCAATTGCACAGGGTCGTTGCGCTGACGCCAGCCTTTGTCTTTGGCAAAGTCCAGGTAGTCGCGGTTCCAGTTGCGCATGTAGTGCATGTTCTCAGGCAGGGTGTACTGGAACACGCAGTTGTTTTGCGCATAGGCCTCCCACTGTTTGGGGTTGGGCGCGCCGCGCAGGTGCTGGTCACCGTTTTCGCCGCGCCAGCCCATCAAAAAGCCGATGCCCGGCTGAGCCTCGAAGTTCACGATGAAGTCGGTGTAGCCCTTGAACTTGCGCCCACCCTCGGCCGTGGTGAAGGCCGGAAACTTCAGGCGCGAAGCCAGCTCCACCAGCACTTCCTGAAACGGCTTGCATTCACCCAGGGGCTGCAGCACCGGGACACGCACCGAGTCCACCGGGCCATCAAACTCGGAGATGGGCCGGTCGAGCATGCTCATGGTGTCGTGCCGCTCCAGGTAGGTGGTGTCGGGCAGCACCAGATCGGCAAAGGCCACGGTCTCGCTTTGGAAGGCGTCGCACACCACCAAAAACGGGATCATGTATTCGCCCTGCGCGTCCTTGCGGTTGAGCGATTCGCGCACGGCCATGGTGTTCATGCTGCTGTTCCAGGCCATGTTGGCCATGAACAGCATCAAGGTGTCAATGCGATAGGGGTCACCCATGACGGCGTTGGTGATGACGTTGTGCATCATGCCGTGGGCCGACAGAGGGTGTTCCCACGAAAACGCATGGTCGATGCGCAGCGGCGTGCCATCGGGGTGGATGGCCAGCTCTTCGGGGCTGGCCGGAAAGCCCAGCGGCGCGGCGTTCAGCGGCGTGTTGGGTTTGACCATGTCCGGGTCGTTGAAGGCGCGGTAGTTGGGCACGATGTGGCGCGGATAAGGCGCCTTATGCCGAAAGCCACCGGGCGCATCGATGGTGCCCAAGAGGCTCATGAGCACAGCCAGCGAACGCACCGTTTGAAAGCCGTTGGAGTGCGCCGCCAGACCGCGCATGGCGTGAAAGGCCAGCGGCCGCCCCTGGGTGGTGGGGTGTTTTTTGCCCCACGCATCGGTCCAGGGGATGGGCAGCTCAAAGGCCTGCGTCAGGGCGGCGTGGCCCAACTCTTGCGCCAGCAGGCGAATGCGATCTGCCCCAATGCCGGTGATGGCCTGCGCCCACTCGGGCGTGCAACTGAGCACGCGCTGGCGCAACAGGGCAAATGCAGGCACCACCCGCGTGCCGTCGGCCAGGGTGTAGTGGCCTTCGGGCGGGGCGTCCAGTGCCGGGTCGCAACCGTCGGCAATGCCTTCAGGGTAGGCATTCAAGATGCGGCCGCTTGTGCGGTCAAACACCAGTTTGTTGTGTGGGTTGCGGCCGTCGCCGGGCGGGCCTTTGGCCGGGTCGGGGTCAAAGGCAAACAGGCCTTCGCGCTCGCCTTCGTCCAACACCACCAATTGCGGCGCGTTGGTGAAGCGCTTCAAAAAGGCATGGTCCAGCGTGTCGGTGCGAACCAGCTCGTGCAGCAAGGCCATGAGCAGCGCGCCGTCGGTACCGGGCTTGATGGGAATCCACTCATCGGCAATGGCCGAGTAGCCGGTGCGCACCGGGTTGATGGAGATGAAACGACCGCCTGCGCGCTTGAATTTGGACAGCGCGGTTTTCATGGGGTTGCTGTGGTGGTCTTCGGCCGTTCCCAGCATCACGAACAGTTTGGAGCGCTCCAGGTCCGGCCCGCCAAACTCCCAGAAGCTGCCGCCCACGCTGTAGATCATGCCGGCGGCCATGTTGACCGAGCAAAAGCCGCCGTGCGCCGCGTAATTGGGCGTGCCGAACTGGCGGGCAAACAAGCCGGTGAGCGCCTGCATCTGGTCGCGCCCGGTGAACAGCGCAAACTTCTTCGGGTCGGTGTTTCGGATGTGCGCCAGGCGTTCGCTCAGGATGTCAAAGGCGCGCTCCCAAGAAATCGGTTCGAACTCGCCCGCCCCACGTTCGCTGCCCGGTTTGCGCAGCAGCGGCTGCGTCAGGCGTGCAGGCGAGTACTGCTTCATGATGCCCGCCGAGCCCTTGGCGCAGATCACGCCCTGGTTGAGCGGGTGGTCCGGGTTGCCGTCGATGTAGCGCACCTCGGGGCCTTTGTCGCCTTCCACCAAATGCACCCGAATGCCGCAGCGGCAGGCGCACATGTAGCAGGTGGTGCATTTCACCGTGGTCTGCGCCGTGGGATTCGGCTCGGACAAGGGGTCTTGCAAAGGACGCCCGGAAGACTCGGAAAACAAGGACTTGAGCACACGGTTTCCTTAGGTTCAGTGTGTACGTCTGGCCAAGGTGGCCATCGCAACAGAAGCAATACGAGCCAATAACGAGTCTGCACGCGAGGTCAGCACAATGGGCACTTTCGCCCCCAGCACCAACCCAGCGCATTCTCCACCACCCACGTAAACAAAACTTTTATAGAGCATGTTGCCGGCATTGAGGTCGGGCATCAGCATCAAGTCTGCGTCGCCAGCTATTTGGCTATTCATGCCTTTGATGTCGGCAGCCTTTGAAGAGAACGCATTGTCAAATCCAAAAGGACCTTCAACCTGCGCTCCGGGCCACAAACCGGCCCGAGACAAGGCCACCAATTCCTGCGCATCCAGCGTTGCAGGAATGGCCGGGTTGACGGACTCCACAGCAGACACAATCGCCACCTTCGGTTCGGCGATATCCAGGGCTTGCAGCAAAGCCACTGCATTTCCCAACACATCGCGTTTGGTTTGCAGGTCAGGGGAGATATTGACAACGCAATCGGCCAAGGCCAACAGTTTGTGATATCGCGGCAAATCAAATAAAAAAGCATGACTGATGCGGGCATCTGTGCGCAAGCCATGATCTCTGCTTACCACCGCCGACATTAGCTCATCGGTATGCAAAGCGCCTTTCATCAGCGCTGTCAGGCGACCCTCGTGCACCCCTTGCACCGCGAGCGCAGCAGCAGCTGCAGGCTCTGGAGCATGGGTGTAGACACATTCAAAGGCCGCCATATCGACCCCCGCAAGTTCGGCCGCGCGCGCCATGTCGTTTCGCGGGCCAATCAACACGGGGCGTGCCACACGCTGCCTCGCGATCGCATCAGCCGCTTGCATCGCCAATGCATCGCAGGGGTAGACCAAGCCCAGCGGGGGTAAAGCTGCTGCCGCACGTGCTTGGGCCCGTTCAATCAAACCCCACAAACGTGGGTACTGGGCTGAGGGTGCCCCGAGGTTCATGGACGGACTCAACATGCCAAGTTCACCAAGGTTTAGACGTAGTCCTTGTACTTGTCCAAAAAGCGGATCGGCTTGGCCAGCGCATCGCGACGGAAAGGGTCGCCCAACTCGCGGTTGCACATGATCTCGATCACGCAGGTCTTGCGCTGGTTCATCTGCAGGTCGATGGCTTTCTTGAGGGCCGGGCCCACGTCTTCGAGGCGGTCCACCACAATGCCTTCGGCGCCCATGGCCTGGGCGATGCCCGCAAAGCTCTCGCTTTCGAGTTCACCCGCCACAAAGCGGCGATCGTAGAAGTCGACCTGATTTTTCTTCTCGGCGCCCCACTGGCGGTTGTGGAAGACCACCGCCGTCACCGGGATGTCGTGGCGCACGGCCGTCATGACCTCGACCATGCTCATCCCCCAAGCGCCGTCACCGGCATAGGCCACGGCGGGGCGGTCGGGCGCGGCGCATTTGGCGCCGATCATGGTGGGCAGCGAGTAGCCGCAGTTGCCAAAGCTCATGGGCGCAAAGAAGCTGCGGGGTTCGTCAAAACGCAGGTAGCTGTTGGCCACGGCGTTGATGTTGCCAATGTCGGTGGACACCATGACGCGCGGCGGCATGGCTTTTTCAAGTTCGCGCAGCACCTGGCGTGGCGACAGGTACGTGCCGCCCGTGGGGGTGCGCTCGCCCTTGGCCTCTTCCACCATGTCCAAGCTGAAAGGGTCTTTTTCGTGGGTCCAAGCGTCGAGTTCCTTTTCCCAGGCGTCTTTTTCGGCCTGGATTTTGGCAGCGCGCTCGGCCTTGTTGGCGTCACAGGCCAGGGTGCGGGCCGACAGGCGCTTGAGCAGTTCAATGGCCACCGCCTTGGCGTCACCGTGGATGCCTACGGTGATCTTTTTGACCAGCCCCAAATTGGTGTGGTCGGCTTCGACCTGGATGATCTTGGCGTCTTTGGGCCAGTAGTCCATGCCGTGCTGGGGCAAGGTGCCAAATGGCCCCATGCGCGAGCCCAGTGCCACCACCACATCGGCCTGCGCGATCAGTTTCATCGCCGCCTTGGAGCCTTGGTAACCCAGCGGGCCTGCCCACAGCGGGTGGCTGGCCGGGAAAGAGTCGTTGCGCAAATAGCCGTTGGCCACGGGCGAGCCCAGGCGCTCGGCCAGGGCCACGCACTCCTTGACCGCATCGCCCATGACCACACCGCCGCCCGACAAAATGATCGGGAACTTGGCGTTGGCCAACAACTCAACGGCGGCGTTCAGGCTGTTTTCGCCGCCCGCGCCGCGTTCCACGCGCATGGGCTGCGGAATTTCGCAGCTGATTTCGCCGTAGAAATAGTCACGCGGGATGTTCAGCTGGGTGGGGCCCATTTCCGAGATGGCGCGGTCAAAGCAGCGCGCCGTGTACTCGGCCATGCGCTTGGGGTTGTTCACATGGCCCTGGTATTTGGTGAATTCCTGAAACATGGGCAGTTGCTGCGCCTCTTGGAAACCGCCCAAGCCCATGCCCATGGTGCCGGTTTCGGGGGTGATCATGACCACCGGGCTGTGCGCCCAATAGGCCGCCGCAATGGCGGTGACGCAGTTGCTGATGCCCGGGCCGTTTTGGCCAATGACCACGCCGTGGCGTCCGCTCGCACGAGAATAGCCGTCCGCCATGTGCGCCCCGCCCTGCTCGTGCACCACCGGTATCAATCGGATGCCTGCGGGGGCAAAAATGTCCATGGCGTCCATGAAGGCCGAGCCCATGATGCCGAACATGTCGGTCACGCCGTTGGCGACCATGGTTTCCACAAAGGCCTCGGAGGGCGTCATTTTCTGCACGCCGCTGGCCACGGTGCGTTTGTCGGTTGGGGGGGTGGTCATGGGCTACTCCAGAAAAATAGAGAGATCACAAAGAATCGAAACCTGAGGTTCCGAAATCCGAAACTGAAGGTGACTATAGACAGCCGCCCCCCACAAATCAATCGAAATTTCACTTATCGATCCGATTTGTTCCATTTTTCGGGTTTTCCACTATGATGCAGCGATGCCACTCGCCTCCGTCCCCCTGCCCGCATCACCCCTCGCAGAAATCAACGGGGACACGCCCACCCTGCGCTTGTTTGCACTGCTGGAGGTGATTGCCAGCAAAAGCAGCTACTTTTCGCTGCAAAACCTGGCCGACGAAACTGGTCTCCCCAAGGCCACCCTGCACCGCATGCTGCAGCAACTCGAAAGCGCACATTTGCTGGAGCGCACCGCCGACGCCCGGCTTTACGGCACGGGCAACCGCCTGCGCAAACTGGCCGAAAACCTGCTCATCAATGACACCGCACACGGCGCGCGCCACGCCGTGCTGCGCCATCTGGTGAATGAAGTGGGCGAGAGTTGCAACCTAACGGCCTTGAGCGGCAGCGAAGTGATCTACCTGGACCGGGTGGAGACCTCGGCCCCCTTGCGCTTTTACCTGCACTCGGGCTCGCGGGTGCCCGTGCATTGCTCGGCCAGTGGCAAGGTATTTTTGTCACAGATGAGCCCGGCACTGCGCCAGCGCCTGCTGGCCCATGCGCCGCTGGACACCTACACCCCCAAAACCCTGACCGACATGGCTGCGCTGGAGCAAGAGGTCAAGCAGGTCAAGCGCCAGGGCTTTGCGCTGGACAACGAAGA
>Ga0209550_10000150_pt1 | contig 58212 bp, 48 predicted proteins | sample LauGreSuBDMM15SN_2_FD_187567 | JGI IMG/M metagenome (GOLD analysis project Ga0209550, IMG submission 187567) | Freshwater lake microbial communities from Lake Michigan, USA - Su13.BD.MM15.SN (SPAdes) (version 5) | ecosystem: Environmental > Aquatic > Freshwater > Lake | place: Lake Michigan... | reverse complement strand
GACTTCATCGTGGATGCCAACGGTGACGTCCAGAATGCATTCGCCGTCAAAATGTCCCAGCGCGAATTCGAATCTGCAGCCGTCCAAGCGGTATCCAAGTGGAAATTCAAGCCCGGACGCAAAGGCGGCCGAAACGTCAACACGCACATGCAGGTGCCCATCGTCTTCACCCTTAACGAGGATTAATTCATCCCGTGACTGCCTCATTTTCTACCTCCTGCCCAACTCAAGCTCGTTCGGCGAAGATTGCTTTGTCGCTCGCACTCGCACTTGCGGTGTTTGCCACCGGAGCGTCCGCTGCCCAGACACCGCCTCCAGCGCCACCAGCTCAACCTCCGAGTCTCAGCGAAAAGGTCAGCGCTGAAATCCAAAAGCTCAAACCACTCCAGGACGCAAAAAACTGGGACGGGATGATCGCTCTCCTTGATGCGGTAATTCCTACGGTGGGTCCTGCTAGTTATGATCGAGCCTTCATTGAGGATATGCGCGCCCGGCTTTTGGCTGGTAAAGATCAATGGGCTAAATCCGCGGAGACGATGGAGCTAGCGCTCCAACTTTCGGATGCCAGTTCCCCGAAATTCTTCGACAAAAACAAGACGCTGGAAATGGTTTTGTTTTTAGCCCAGATCAATTACCAAGAAGCCACCACCATCAAAGTTCCTGAGGCGCAGCGTAAGTACCTAGCGAAAGCTTCGGAGTTCATTAAACGCTGGCTAGCGACTGCCCCCAAGCCTACACCCGAAATCATGTCGTTTTACGCGACAATTTTGCTCCAACAGGCCGTCGCCGACCCCAAAAATATCAATCATGAACTCCTGAAGCTAGCACGGGCGGAGATCGACAAACTTTTCCAATCCTCGATTCGTCCAAAAGAGAACCTTTATTTCCTCTTGCTGGCAATCCTGCAGCAAGGATCCGATGTTGCCCGTTCCGCCGAAGTGTTGGAGATGATCGTCAAACAATTTCCGACGAAGAAAGACTATTGGCCCCAGCTTTGGGCAAGCTATCTGAACCTCGCCTCGGACAAGAATAATGACGAGTCGACAGCTCGCCCCCATTTCATCCGCGCAATCAACACCGTTGAGCGAGCCCAAGCGCAGGGCTTCATGAATACTCCCAAAGATAACTTCAATTTGGTCAGCCTCTACATTCAAGTTAATCAATTCGGTAAGGCGACTGACCTCCTCTATGCGGGCCTCAAGAGCGGTGGTATTGAAAATGATCCAAAAAACTGGATCTATCTCGGCTATTACTACCTGCAAATTAACCGCAATCTCGACGCACTGGCTGTACTGAAAGAAGCCACAAAACTTTTCCCCGCGAATGGCCAGTTCGATCTCCAGATCGGTGAAATCTACCGGCAAGATGAAAAAATGAAGGATGCCCGCCATCATTACCGAGAAGCTTTGCGCAAGGGTGGCCTCGACCGACCCTATGCCGTGCACACACTCTTGGCCAACGTCTCCTACGAGGTTGAGGACTTCGACGAGGCACTTAAGTCGATCAGCCAAGCTGAGGCACTCAGTGATCCAAAAAAAGAAAAAGACGCCTACCTCGCTCGTTTAAAGGATGCAATTCTTGCCGCCATCGCTGATCGCGACAGTTCAAAATCGCCCAAGAGCCTCTGATTACGTCCACCCCCTCTCTTAAATTCTAAAATGAAGACGAAATACTTATATGTTTTCCCACCTTTGATCGGACTCGTGATCTTTGGTACCGTTTATTGGCAATACAGCTCCGGATATGAAGCTCGTTTAGCTGAGGGTGAACGCAAAGCGCGCGCCGTCATCGAGGCCAAGCTCGCCGAGGATGCCCGTGGCCGGGAAAAGGCTGTGAGAGACGCTCTCGCTTCGCAAGAGAAGCGGAAACTTGAAAAGGCCGCTAACGAAAAAAAGGATATCGCGGACAAAGATATGCGCGAAAAAGCCATGCAGGCAAAATTTAGGGCTCAGCGCGAAACCGATAAACTCGAACAACAAGCCAAACGCCTCAAAAAGGAGATCGACGAAGAAAAGAAGGAAATCTCGAAAATCGAATCCGATAAGAAGCGGTTGGTTGAGGAGGTCGCCTTCCAACGTGAATACGTGAAAAAAGCCGAGGCTAATACCCGCAGTCTCGCTATCGTTCTGGATCGGATCGCCGCCGCCGATGTGGCCGCTGAAGCCGCGGCCAAAGCTGCTGCCGCTGCTGCTGCCGCTGCTGCCGCTGCTGTCAAAAAATAACCCAATAAATTCTCCCCATGAAAAAATGGATGTATCTCATTTTCCCAGGCGCCATGCTCGGGGCCTTTCTCATTTTTTTCTTCAGTCACCAAACGGAGACTGAAGCGAAAGAAAAGTCTCGTTTGGCTGCAGCCCAAAAAATCGAAGACGACAAAGCTAAAATCAAGGCGGACAACGAGCGGAAGGCTTCGCTTGACGCCAAGGAGCGCCAGGCCGCCCGCGAGAAAGAAGAGGCGGACAAAATCGCAGCGAAACTCGCCAAGCTGGCAGCCGCCGACAAAGAGGTAAAGGACGCGACAGACAAAGCGACAGCCGAGGGTGATAAGGCGGCTAAAGAAGTTTCAAAACTCGATATCGAGCTCGACAGTCTCCGGAAGTCGAAAGACAAGCAGAACCGCGAAGCCTTCGAACTGGCTAAGCAAGTTGAGCTGGCAAAAGTTGACAAACGAAACGCTGAGTTTGAAATTCAACGCACCACCGAAATGATTTCAACGCGGGCGGCGAACAGTTCACTGACGCGCATGCCGCCTCCCCCTCCCCTTCCTCCGATCGCCAAGTAATTGGCCAAGAAAAGCTTTAGTGGTGAAAGACCCCAAACTCCAGTTTGGGGTCTTTTTTGTGATGCCCATCGTGGCGGTGCATTCTAAGTAACTCGGTGGCATCCCGCTGGACACAAGCAATCGCCGTCTGGAATGCGTAATTTCGAATAAAGGGACGAGGTGGAAACAGTCCGAATGGCGCTAATCGATGACAGAGCGAAACGAAATCGGCGCCCATGACGAATCCCGCCGCAGGATCGAATTGCGGCGATATAAATGGCGGCGCTGGTGAGTTCAATCACTGAACTCGGTGACGCGGGATCGCACCGCGAGGCCAGACAGATTTTCCGCTAAATTTTGGCCGAGTCACCTATAACAACGTCGTTTGAGTTTTTGACTGCTGGTCGTTGCGCGCGTGAGCGAGTGGTATTTCGACGATCGTCTAAATATCATTCGACGTTGGTATTAGGCCAGCGGCTTGAGTCCCGCTTCAATTTCTCGGCGCCGCGTTTCAAGGAAAGGAGGCAGCGAAAGTCTTTCCCCAAGTTGATCGAGGGGCTCGTCCGCCGTAAACCCGGGTTCATCGGTCGCCAGTTCAAACAATAGCCCGTTCGGCTCGCGAAAATAGAGACTCTGAAAATAGAACCGATTGACCGGACCACTCGAGCGCATCCCAAGTTCAACGAGCCGCTCCGCCCACGCGCCGTAGTCTTTCACGGTCGTGCGAAACGCGACGTGGTGCACACTGCCCGCACCTTGTCGCGCACGTGGCATATTCGGCTCCACAACGACATGTAGCTCCGCCGCTGCGCCACCCTCACCCATTTCGTAAACGTGCACCGTGGTCCCCCCAGTGATCGAGTAGTCCCGCACGCGTCGCATCTGCAGCACGTTCGTCAGCACCGCGTCCGTGGGCCCCAAGGCGGGCACACTGAGGATGATGGGCCCCAGCCCCAGCACTTGATGTTCCGCCGGCACCGGACTCTTCGCCCAGGGATGCGCCGGTTCTCGAGGCGCACGATCCACCACCAAAATGAAGCGCTGCCCCTCGAAATCTTCAAAATCCAGGGTTCCGCGACCATCGTGCTGGATAATATCGCCGTGTCTCACCTTCAGCTCGCGAAACCGTGCCGCCCACCACGTGAGACTGGACTCGCTCGCAACGCGCAGCCCGGTGCGCGCGACACTGTTCGTGCCGCGCCGCTCCGGTGGTAAGGGCCAGTCGAAAAACGTCAGGTCTGTTCCCGGCGCGGCAATTCCGTCGGCGTAGAACAAATGATAGGCCGATACGTCGTCCTGATTAACGGTCTTCTTGACCAAGCGCATGCCGAGGGTTCGCGTATAAAACGCATGATTGGCCGATGCGTTCGCCGTGACCGCTGTGAGATGATGGATTCCTGAGAGTTGCATTTCCCCAAAACTGCACGACAACTCGGTTTCGTCCAGTCGCACCAATTCTAGCTTTGCGGTTCAGCAGGGATCTCCCGCAAGCTTCCGCCCTTTCCCTCCCACGACATGAATCATCTCCTCAACCGCTCCCGCTGGTTCCCCAGTGCTGTGTTCCTCGCCTTGCTCTGTTCATCGCTCCCCAGCGCGTTCGCCCAGATCGGACTCGGTGCCAAGGCCCCGGCCGACGCCGAAGTCCTCATCGACGGCAGCCGCAAGCTGCTCGACGACAAATGGACTTACTGGACGGGGCCCCGCTTTGCTTCGGCGATGCCGATCAAATGGAAGATCGTCGATGATCCCGTTGACCGCGGCACGGTTCTCCAAACCGACGATCCCGCCGCGGCTGGCGGCAAATACGGCTCCGCCGACATCGTAACCAAGAAAGCCTACCGCGACTTCCGGCTACACATTGAATTCCTCGTTACCAAAACCGGCGGCAACAGTGGCGTTTATCTCCAGAACCGTTACGAAATTCAGATCTGTGACAGCGACGCCACCAAACACGGGATGGGCGCTGTCATCAACGAGACGCCGTCACCGTATTTTGCTTACAAGGGTCTCGGCCAGTGGAACTCCTACGATATCCAATTCCGCGCCGCCCGCTTTAAGGACGGCAAGCGCACCGAGCCCGCCATGGTCACACTCTATTTCAACGGCATCAAAGTGCACAGCAGCCAGACCATCAACCAAGTCTGGGGCGGAGCCAACTCCGGCCTCGATGGCGGCAACGACGGCGGCAAGGGCATCACCGACGTCCCCGGCGGGCTGAAGCTCCAATGCGAGGGCCACGACGTCCGGTATCGCAATGCGTGGATCAAGGAGCTCGACCTCGTCCGCCCGAACACCGACTTCAAGAACTGATGTGCGCCTCTGGTCGGCGATCACGTTCGGCATGAGCCGCGAGACCTGTTATCGGTGTTTTTGGCCGCGGGAGCACTGCTGGTGTCCTTCGATCCAACCGATGGAAACACGCACCAAGATTGTGTTCTTGATGCACCCGAAGGAATTCAAGAAAGAGAAAGCCAACACCGGCCGGCTCACCCACCTTTGCCTTCCGCAGAGCGTGATTTACATGGGCATAGCCTTTGACGATCACGAAGAGGTCCAAACCCTGATCAAAGATCCGCGCAACCTCACCGTCCTCCTCTACCCCGGTGTGGAGGCTCGCAACCTCTCCACGGGAGAATTGCCCCCCGCCGAACTCGGCGAACGCCGCCTCGTGGTCCTGCTGCTCGACTCCACATGGGGCGGTGCACGAAAAATGCTCCGCCTCAGCCCCAGCCTGCAACGGCTGCCGCGCATTATGTTCACGCCCACCGGACGCAGCCGCTACGTCATCAAGCAGCAACCGCATGACGGTTGTCTCTCCACCCTTGAAGCGACCCACGAACTGCTGCTCGCTCTCGAACGTTCGGGTCTCGATCGCTATCCGCTCCCCACGCAGCTCCTCAGTATTTTTGAGCGGATGCAGCGATTTCAAATTCACTGCGCGGCCGATTTTGCTCGCGGCGGATATCGTCGCCAGCCCTACAGCGATCCGAGTGAACGCACCGCCCCCCAAGGTCGCAGCGGCCAACGGCGTAGTGCGTTTCTCCGTCGTACCGGCATCGACGGCAGCGCGACACCCGGGCCAACCCGCTCGCTTGATCAGGATTCGATCCCCAACAGCTCCACCTCAAACACCAGCGTCGCATTGGGCGGGATCGCTCCGGGATAACCTTCGCGCCCGTAGCCGAGCTCCGGAGGGATCGTCATCTTCACCTTGTCCCCCACCTTCATCGTGGCCACGCCTTGGTCCCAGCCGGCGATGACTTGCTTCATACCGAGCATGAATGTGAACGGTTCGTCGCGATCGACCGAGCTGTCGAACTTGCCTCCGTCGACGAAAGTCCCGGTATAATGCACCGTCACCGAATCGCCCTTCTTGGGCGAGGCGCCGTTGCCGGAAATAAGTTTTTCAATCTGCACTTGAGGAGAAGCCATAACCGTATCGCACCGCGGTCCACGCCGCCCGTCAAGGCCGACGGCACGCGACGTCCACAGTCGAGCGTGGCAAGGCGGCCGACGACACGGTGACGCAATGGCAGGCGCTGGTGCGTGGCCACGGGGGCGGCGTCGAGACCCGCAATCAGTGGCGAGATAACCACCGGCGCCGCGACGCGGTCTGGGGTCTTGGGAGAGGAACATTCGAACAGGCACCGTCTCGGCGTGTTGGCCAGCCTCGCGCTTTCGGGTCATTCGGTTTGGACAGCCGAGCCATCCCGAGGGAGTCTCACGTTCGAAGCGTTCACTTAACTTAACCGCCTCACGGCCGTCCGACCTCACTTCATCGTCAGCCAGTGGCCGAGCGGGCCTTGGTAGAAGCCGATGAAAATCGAAGCGAGCGCCAGACAGCCAAGCGCGATGCCGCTGACGACGTTTACCGGCGTGCGCGCGGGACGCGGTTCGGCGGTGTCCGCCGGCGGGGTCCACTGCTCGAAGAATGCGGCTTTGATCCAACCAAAATAGTAATAAATCGAGATCACCACACCCACGACGGCGAGGGCGAGCGTCCAGCGAGCACCGCCCTCGAAGGCGGCGATGAAGACGAAAAATTTCCCCATAAAGCCCGCGAGCGGCGGGATGCCGGCGAGGGAGCCGAGGCCAATAGCGAGGATCGTGGCGAGAAAAGGATTTTCTTTCGCAAGGCCGGCGTAGTGGTCGAGGGTCTGATCGGAATCGTCGGCACCGGCGATGTGCGCCATCACTCCGAACACGGCGAAGGAGGCGATGAGGTAGGCAAAGAGATAAAAGTAAATCGCTCCCGTGGCGGACACACTGGCGACGGGACCCGCGAGCGCGGCGACGCCGAGCAAGAGGAAGCCGGCATGCGAAACGCCCGAGAGGCCGATGAGGCGTTTGACATTGTGCTGCGTGAGCGCGGCGATGTTGCCGAAGAGAATCGTCGCGGCGGCCATCGCCGTGAGCGCCGGGGTGACGAGCCAGTCGTAAGACGCGAAGACGTCCCGCGTCAGGACGAGCAAGACGGCGAAACCGGCAGCTTTCGAGCCGACGGCGAGGAAGGCCGTGACGGGGGTAGGCGCGCCCTGGTAGACGTCGGGCACCCAAATCTGGAACGGGAATGCTCCGATTTTGAAGGCGACGCCAACCAGCACGAGCACGATGCCGACGCCGGCGAGGAAGTTGTGCGGATTGGCGACGAGGAATTGCGCCAAGGCCGGGTAGTGCATGGCCGAGGCTGAGTGGCCAGGGAGCGTGGGGTTGCCGGCCACGCCGTAAAGGAGGACGATACCGAAGAGCAACATACCCGAGCTGAGGGCACCCATCACAAGATATTTCAGGCCAGCCTCAAGCGAGGCCGTCTTGGTGCGGAAGTAGGAGACGAGAATGTAGAAGCCAATCGTAACGGTCTCCAAGGCGACGAAGAACATCACGAAGTGATTGCTCTGCGCGAGGAGCATCATCGCGCCCGTGATGATGAGCACGAGGTGATAGAACTCGATGCGTGGCACCTTTTGCTGCGCCAGCGAGATGCGAGCGAGGATGCAGACGAGAATCGCTGTCAGGAGGAAGAAGACGCGCATCACCTGACCGCCGGGACTATGGAGGAGCAGACCGTTGAAGGATTCCTTGCCGAGCGTGGCGGATTGGAAATTGACGAGCAGGCCGCCGAGCGTGCCGACGAGACCGGCGAGGGCGACATCAGGAATGTAGGCGTGGAGCTTCTTCGGCAGCACGATCTCCAAGGCGAGGAGGGCGAGCGCCAGGCAGGCGAGCAGGAGCTCGGGGAAAATGGCGCCCCACTGGTTGGCCTCGGCGGCGAGTTTGACGGCTTCGAGAGTCATGAAGGTGACGGACGGGAAAAGAGGACGAAAGAGGGCTGGGACGCTAAGCTGAGCTAATCAAGGCAGCAGTGGCGTGGGCGTGGTTTTGAAATGAGCGAGGATTAGCGGCCAGTAGCGTTGCCGATTTTTGCAGATATCTGCCGAGTCAACGCGTCGTTGATCGGCGTGGTAAGGGATTTCGGCCAGAAGCCAATGAAGAGCAGCGCAGCGAGTAAAATGAGTGCGGGGAAACGTTCCTTCCAGGTAATGTCGACGGGGGGATGTGCAGCGGTGACCATGGCGAGTCCAGCGGTCGAGGGACCGAAGAATACGCGGGCGGCAGAGCGCAGACCGTAAACCGCAGAGATCACGACGCCGGCCACCGCGAGCGCGGTGATGAGCGGGGAGAATTTCCACAGGGCGACGAAGATGGCGAGTTCGCCCCAGAAGTTGGCAAAGCCGGGGAGGCCGATACTGGCGAGCGTTGCGGCGACGAAAAACGCAGCGAGGACCGGGGTCTTCTGCGCGAGGCCGCCCATCTCATCCATAGCAAACGTTTGCGTGCGGTGGTAAATCGCGGTGGCGAGCAGAAAGAGGAGAGCGACGGAGAGACCATGCGCGACCATAAGGAAAACGACGCCACCCGGACCGATGATACCACCGGCGGCAATGCCGAGGAACGCATAGCCCATGTGCATGACCGAGCTGTAACCGATCATTTGCTTGAGGTCGCGCTGGGCGATGGTGATGAGGCCGACGATTAAGACGTTGCCGATGACGGCGAGCCAAGCGAGCGGGTGGGCCCAGTAGGCGAGTCCATCGGGGAGCAACGGGAGGGCGACTTGGATGAGGCCGTAGACACCGAATTTTTTCAGGACGCCGGCGTGGAGCATCGCGGCGGAGCTCGGCGCAGCACCGTAACCGAGGGGCGCCCACGTGTGGAGCGGCCAAAGCGAGACGAGGACGCCGAGACCGAAGAGGAGGAGGCCCGCGATATTGTTTTGCACCGTCGCGGCGAGCGGGTGGGCGGCGAGATGATCGCGGAGTGCGATCAGGTCGAAGGTGTGAGCACCGCTCTTCACGTAGAGCATGATCAAGCCGAGCAAGGAGACCATCGCACCAAGCGTGAGGTAGATCGTCAGCTTCATCGCCGCGTAACTGCGGTCGCGACCGCCCCAGATACCGACCATAATAAAGGTCGGGATCAGCGCGAGTTCGTGGAAAAAATAAAAGAAGAAAATATCGACGCTGGCGAACACCCCCATCAGGCCGCCCTGCATGATGAGGAGCAGCATGAGGTAAATCTTGAGACGCTCGGCGCCGGACTGGATCGCGTAGAGGCCGGCGGCGAAACCGACGAGAGCGGCGAGCACGAAGAGCGGGAGCGAAATGCCGTTGAGGCCGAGCTTCAGGCCGATGCCGAGACCGTCGAGGCCGGTGGAGTAGCGCGTGAGAAATGCGTAGCCGTGGTCCTTCGCGGCGTCGCCGAAGTGCCACCACACATGCAGTGCCATGAGCACGGGAATCGCAAAGGCTCCATAGGCTAGCATGACGGACCAACGCTTCGGCAAGCCAAGCGCGATGGCGAGGGCCAGCGCGAGCGGAGCGGCGATGGAAACGAGCAGAGGATCGAAGGGCAATGGGCTCATCGCGGAAGCTGAACGGCGGCGACACGGTTTAACCACGGATTACTCCGATTGACACGGATCAATCCGGTCTGAATCCGGACCGATCCGTGAATGCTGTGGTCAAAAAAAGGGGCGCGCATAGGGTGCGGAGGAAAGGAAGCTCAGAGGACGCCGGTCGCGAACAGCCACAGGGCCACGAGGCCGAACAAAAACCAGTAGACGTAGGCGTTGAGGTTACCGACGTGGAGGGCGCGGGCACCGAGGCCGCAGAGGCCGACAAATCCGGCGAGACCGCGGACAATCAGGCCGGCGAGAAAGATTTGCTCGAAGAAATTAACAAAGAGGGCGAAGCGCTGCTGAATCTTAGCGACGTAGTAACCGTAAGCACCGTCGAAGGCGTTCCTGAAAGCCGAGAGCGCCGCGAAGAGGCCGGGGACTTTGTCGGCGAGGGTATCGGTGGGAGTGGATTTGTAGAAAAAGTAGCCGATGCTGGCACCGACAGCCATCACGCCGAGGCTCGTGATGAAGATAATCGTATGGTCGGAGCCGTGGGCTTCGGGGATGTGCTCGAAGACGCCGGAGAAAACATTCGGGTAAAACGCCGTGTAACCGGCGACGAGCGAAAGCACCGCGAGGAACACAAGTGGCAGAGTGAGGGTGAGGCCGCCTTCGTGGGCGTGCGACGCGTGGTCACTGCGCGGCGTGCCGAGGAAGGTGAGTTTCCAGAGGCGCACCATATAGAGGGAGGTGAGGACGGCGGTGAGGGCGAGGAGCGCGAAGACGGCAGAGTTTTTCTCGAAGGCGAGGTAGAGGATCGCATCTTTCGAGAAGAAGCCGGCGAGATACGGAAAGCCGATAATGGCGGCGACGCCGATGGTGAAGGTCCAAAACGTGAGCGGCATCCGCGTGCGCAAGCCCCCCATTTTAAAGATGTCCTGCTCGTGGTGGCAGCCATGAATGACGGAACCGGAGCCGAGGAACATGAGGGCTTTGAAGAAGGCATGCGTCGTGAGATGGAACATCGCGGCGCCGACCCCGGCGGCGATCACGACGGTGTGTGCCTCGGTGCCGTGCAGATGCGTGCTCGAGAGCGAACCGAGGCCAAAAGCGGCGACCATAAATCCGAGCTGGGAGAGCGTGGAGTAGGCGAGGACTTTCTTGATGTCGCTTTGGGTGATGGCGCAAAGCGCTGCGTAGAGCGCGGTGGCGGTGCCGGTCCACATAATCACGTCGAGCGCAGCGGGCACCATGAGGACGTTAATCCGGCAGAGCATGTAGATACCGGCGGCGACCATCGTCGCGGCATGGATCAGGGCGGAGACGGGCGTCGGACCTTCCATCGCGTCGGGGAGCCACACATGGAGAGGAAGCTGGGCGGATTTACCAACGGCTCCGCAGAAGAGAAAGAGAGGAATCAGGGTCGAGAAGACCAGCGTGTGGGCTTCACCCTTGGCGGCGAGTTCCGTGAGGCTGACGGTGCCGTTGAGCCAGTAGCACATCACAATACCGAGAAGGAAACCGAAGTCACCGACGCGGTTCGCGATGAAGGCTTTTTTCGACGCGTCAGAGGCGGATTGTTTCTCGTGCCAGTGGTTGATGAGCACATAAGAGCTGAAACCGACCAGCTCCCAAAAGATGAACATCATGAAAAGATTATCGGCGAAAACGATGCCGAGCATCGAGAACATGAAAATCGAGAGGCCTCCGAAGTAGCGGGCTTTGGCCGGGTCGTCGTGCATGTAGCCGAGCGAGAACACATGCACGCAAAGACCGACGATACCGACGATCACCAGCATGAGTGCGGCGAGATCGTCAAACTTGAAGCCGAGCGAGATCACCAGACCCCCGAGGCGCATCCACTCCGTGGATGCGGTGAAGCGCTCGTTGTGGAGAGCGAGGATCACCGAAATCACGGCGATGGCAGCGGCAGTGAGCGTCGAAACGGCGGCGGCAGCGCCTCCGGACCGGCGCAGGAAGAGCGCAATGATCGCCGCCGAGACCAGCGGGAGGATCAGAACGAAAATGGCATGCGAGAGCATCGTCATGGCGGTCAGTTCTTCAGCGAGTTGAGCTCATTGAGCTGGATCGTCTGCCGCTTGCGGAAGAGCGCGACGATGATGGCGAGGCCGACGGCGACTTCGGCCGCGGCCACCGTGAGAATGAAGAACACGAAAACGTTACCATCCATCGTGCCGTTGAAGCGCGAGAATGCGACCAGCGCCAAGGTCGAGGCGACGAGCATCAACTCAAGGCACATAAACACGACGAGGGTGTTGCGGCGCAGAAGCACGCCGAACAAGCCGATGGCAAAGAGGAGCGCGCTGATCAGCACGTAGTGGTCGAGGGTCGCGGAGGTCATGTGACGTCGTCGGAGCCTTCCCAGCGTTTGCTGAGGACGATTACCCCGAGCATAGCGATGAGGAGGAGGAATCCCATGACCTGCACGGGCAGAAGATAGGTGGTGAAGAGCTGGTAGGAGTAGAGCTTGATATCGGTACCGAGTGCCGGCGTGAGCGCAGGATTGCCGGTGTCGAGATGGCCACGCGCCACCAGGGTACTCAGGCCGGTGACAAGGAGGCCGGCGGCGAGGATAATGGCGGCGAGGGAAAGTTTCCCGAAGCCGCGCGATTCGGTTTCCTTCATATCGAGGAGCATCACGATGAAAAGGAACAGTGCGACGATGGCGCCCGCGTAAACGAGGAGCAGCAAAAACGCGAGGAGGTAGGCGTTTAGCGCCACGAAGAGACCGGCGACGCCGACGAGCGAGAGCAACAGGCACATCGCGGCATTGACGGCGTTTTTGCTCGCAACCACACCGGCCGCAGTGGCGACCGTGAAGAAAGCGAAGGCGTAGAAGAGGAAGTTGGCCATGGCTGATCAGTAGCGAGTAGCGAGTAGCGGGTCGCGAGTCGTTGGCATGCGGAAGCTGCGCGAGGTGGTGAGGCCATCCTGCTCGCTGCTCGCTGCGCTCTGCTCGCTACTTTTTGTGTTCATCAGTGGGCGTTGCCGTGGTCTTGGGCGGTTTTCTTTTGGTCCCACTTGTAGTGTTGGTCAGGGAGCGTCCCGCCGAGTTCGTAGAGTTTGTCTTTATGGTTAACCATCTCGGCGCGGGTGTAGCCGGACATCGAGTACTGGTTTTGGAGGAAGATCGCTTCTTCCGGGCAGACTTCTTGGCAGAGCCCGCAGTAAATGCAGCGGAGCATGTCGATGTCGAAGGCCTGCGGGGCTTTTTCTACGTGCGCGCGGTCAGTCTGGTCGGCGGAGATTTCGCCGGGCGTTATGCGGATCGCTTTGGGCGGGCAGACGAATTCGCAGAGTTGGCAGGAAACACATTTTTCGCGGCCGTTAGGGTCGCGCACAAGTGTCGGCACGCCGCGGTAGCCGGGAGGAATGGCGGGGCGTTGTTCAGGATACTCGAGCGTCTTCTTAGGCGCGATGAGATGCTTGAAGGTCGTAGCCAAACCACCCGCGATTTGCGGGAGGTAGGTACGCTCGAGGAAGGTGAGAGGCTTGCGTTCTACAGTGATGACGGCCATGGCGCGGTGCGAGGAGGGTTACTTTTGAAGGACGGCGATCGCGATCGCGTAGAAGAGAAGGTTGGCAATTGAGAGCGGGAGCATCTTCTGCCAGCCGATCTTCATGACTTGGTCGTAGCGGAAACGCGGCAGGGTCCAGCGCACCCACATGAAGAAGAAGATCATCGCGAGGGTTTTGCCGAGGAAGATAGCAATCGAAAGCACGCCGACGAAGAGCGGGGCGTGGGCGAACGGGAGAATCGCGCCGAGCCAGTCAACGGCCGTTGCGAGCGACACCCACGGGAGGGGATTCCAGCCGCCGCCAAAGAGGAGCATGAACACTCCGGACCCCACGATCATGTGGGAATACTCGGCGACGAAAAACAGGCCCCACTTGAAGGCGCCGTATTCCGTATGGAAGCTGCCGACGAGGTCGGACTCAGACTCGACGGTGTCAAAGGGCTGGCGGTTGGTTTCGGCGAAGAGGGCGACGAGGAAGATAAACGCCGAGAGCGGCATCAAGAAACCAAACCACATACCGCCTAGGAAACCGGGCTGGCTTTGGAATTCCACGACGCGACCGAAGCTCATCGTGCCCGGGAGGCCAGGGGCGTTGACCCAAAGGAAGACGGGCAACACGGCGAGCGTCATCGAGAGTTCGTAGGAGATGAGCTGTGCGGAAGCGCGCACGCTGCCGAGGAAAGGATACTTCGAGTTGGACGCCCAACCGGCGAGAATGGCGGAGTAGACGCCGAGAGAGGAGACTGCGAAGACGGCTAACATGCCGATATCGAGCGGCGCGAGGCCGAGCGTGATGACCTTGCCCGCACTGTCGAAATAGGCACCGAAGGGAACGGCGGTCACCGTCGTGAGCGCGGGGATCATCGCGACGATGGGCGCGAGGATGAAGTAGAACTTGTTCACGTGGCCCGGCAGCGAGTCTTCCTTGAAGAGCATTTTACCACCGTCAGCCATCACGTGGAAGATGCCGAGCCGTTGGAGGAATTTCCCGAGGAAGGGAATCCACGCCACCCACGGCACGATGGCTCGATTGGGGCCGGGACGGTCCTGGATCCACGCGGCGACTTTCCGCTCAGCCATCGAGCACGCGCCGGCAATCGGGAAAATCACCATAATCACAGCGAGCCCCTTCGCGAGGCCTTGGATTACCGGATGAAGCTGGAAAAAGAAATCGAACATTTCGGAACCTCAGATGAAGGAAACGGCAACCAGCAGCGCCCCAAAGGCAGCGAGAATTCCCCCGCCGAGGCTGAGCTTGGCGTTGTTCTTTTGGTCGATCAGGTGGGCGCGTTCATCGGATTTGCGTTTGGGCGCGGACTTGTCGGCAGCCTGCCCGAGGCGCCGAGCCATCACGAAGAAGGCAACGCCCCCGAGGATAAAGCCAAGGCCGAGAGCTAAAATGGGAGTGGAACGGCTCATAGTGCGAGGGAGGGAGTCGGGGTGTCAGGGGGTGAGGGCAACAGCCGGCGCGGCGGGCTTGTAGTGGAGTGTTTCCCCTTCGACAAACGGCAACGCCGCGAACGGCGTAGCATCAATGAGGATACCGGTCTCGGGGAGCTGGGCGTAGGACGTCGTCGCGAACGCCGGGATCTCGGCGGAAATCAGTTTCCAGAGCGAACCGAGATCTGAGGCCATCGCAGCGGAGGAAGCAGCCGCCGTGAGTTTGGCGAGGACGATCAAATCGTCGGTCGCGCCCTGCGGGCCGGGGACAGCTTTGGCGAACTTCTGGAGGCGGAATTGCTGGTTCACGAACGTGCCGTTCTTCTCGAAAACAGAAAGTGTCGGGAAAACAATCTTCGCGGCTGCGCTCGTGGCATTGGCATGCGTGCCGAGGTAAACCACGGAGACTTTCGCGAGCTGCGCGGCGGTGAGGCCGGCGGCGACGAGGTCCTCGCCGATCGAGACGACAACCTTGACTTTGCCCGCGTCGATCGACGCGGCGAGATCGGTGAGTCCGCCGGTGCGGATAGGCGCGGCGGCATCTCCATTGGCGGAACGCGACGCGGCGGGTGCGTCGCCAATCTTCGGTAGTTTTGAGATGAGACCGGTCACGAGGGCACCGCGGACATTGGGATTGCGGTCGGCGGAGATCAGGAGCTGGTCCCCCTGCCCTACGCGGCTGACGAGCTGGGTCGAGGCCTTGAGCGCGGCGGCGAGTTTCTTCGTGAGGAATTGTTCTTCGACGGAACTGCGGCCGGAGCCGACGACGGCGATGGAGCCGGCAGACGCGTTGAGGGTGAACAGTTCGGCCGCTTCAGCCACGCGGGCGTCGAGGTGGGTGGTCGCGGCGAGACGATCAGCCGACATCACTGATTTGAAGAGCTCGCGACCGGAGTCGGGCATCCAGGTATCATTGACGTCGTCATTGCGACGCGGCGTAAGACGGTAGATTTGACCTTCGCGTGACCACACGACGGTGTTGGCGCCGACGGAAGTCTCGGTGTCGATGCTGTTGGTCTGCTTGAGAAACCAGACGCGCATCTTGAAACGGAAATCGGTGCTCGTGAGGGCACCGACGGGGCAGATGTCGACGGTGTTGAGCGAGTAGTTATTGGCGAGCTGCTTGCCGGGGAAACATGTGAGCGTCGAATAGCTGCCGCGATCGACAAAGCCGAGGACGTCGTCCTTCGCAATTTCCTTGGAGAAACGAATGCAGCGCGAGCAGAGGATGCAGCGCTCGTCGTCGAGGGTGACGCGTGGCCCAAGCTGGGTGCGCTTCGGCTTCACATTTTTCTGTTCGACAAAACGCGAGTAGCCGCGGCCATAGCCGGTGGATTGCTCCTGGAGTTTGCACTCGCCGGCCTGATCGCAGATCGGGCAGTCGAGCGGATGATTGATCAGGAGAAACTCCATCACGCCCTCACGGGCGTCCTTGACCATGGGGGACGTCGTCTTGACGTGGAGACCGGGGGAAACGTTGGTACCGCAGCCGATCTGAGGGCGCGGGATCCAGTTGATCTTGGGCTTACCGGTGACGGGGTCGATGATCGGTGCCTTCGTAACGGGATCGACCGCCGGCATACCCATTTCGATGAGACACATCCGGCAATTGCCCACAATGGTCAGCTTCGGATGGTAGCAATAGTGAGGCACGTCGACGTTTACGAGGCGCGCGGCCTCGATGACGTTGGTGCCTTTGGGCACGGCGATCTCCTTGCCGTCGATGTTGACGGTGACGAGGTCGGGTTTGGGCGGAGCGATCATCGGAGCAGGAAAAAAGTTAGACGAGTTCGTGCGCGCCGACGGGCTTCGCGGCTTTCTTGGTCTCGGGATACTGCTTAAACTCGTCGCCGAACTTCGCGATGAAGCTCTGGGTCGGCCACGAGCACGCTTCGCCGAAGGCGCAAATCGTGCGGCCGGGAATCTGATCGGCGACGCTCTTGAGGAGCGCGGCATCTTCGTTGCGGGCCTGACCGTGGACCATGCGCGTGGTGATTTTCTTCATCCACAGTGAGCCTTCGCGGCACGGCGTGCACTGGCCGCAGCTCTCGTGGGAGTAAAACGCATTAATGTTCGCGAGGGCTTCGACCATGTTAACGGTGTCGTCCATTACGATGACGCCGCCGGAGCCGCCCATCGTGCCAATCATGCCGAGGGAATCGAAATCCATCGGCACATCATCGACCCCCCAATCGTAGTCCACCATCTCAGCACCCACCTTACGTTTGCCTTTGAAGCGTTCGCCGAAGCGGAGGATTTTCGCAGAGGAACCACCCGGAATGACGGCCTTAAACGTGCGCCCGGGGAGCGGTCCGCCACAGACCTCATTGAGGAGCTGACCCATCGTGATCTTGCCGGCTTCGAACTCGTAGTAACCGGGGCGTTGCACGTGACCGCTGACGCAGAAGATGCGCGTACCGGTGTTGTTGGGCGTGCCGATCTTCGTGAAGGCGTCACCACCGTGCTCCGCGATGTACTTCACATGGCACAGGGTCTCGACGTTGTTCACGATCGTCGGGCACTGGTAGAGACCGAGGACGGCGGGGAAATAAGGGGGCTTGATGCGCGGATTGGCGCGTTTGCCTTCGAGGGACTCGATGAGACCGGTCTCCTCGCCGCAGATGTAAGCACCGGCGCCGCGATGAACAAAAATGTCGCACGAGTAGGTCGTGCCGCAGATATTTTTCCCGACGAAGCCGGCAGCGCGGGCCTCGGCAATGGCTCGCTCGAGGATGCGTGCGCCATGAGGCATCTCGCCCCGGATGTAGATGTAAGCCTGCTTCACGTTATTCGCGAAACACGAGATCATCGTGCCCTCGATCAACTGATGCGGGTCCTGATGCATGATGTAACGATCCTTGAATGTGCCCGGCTCGGATTCGTCGGCGTTGACAATCAGGTAAATGGGTTTGCCGCTCTTGCGGTCGACGAGCCCCCACTTTACGCCGCACGGAAACCCGGCGCCGCCGCGACCACGGAGGCCGGATTTTTTCACCTCGTCGATTAACTCGGCGGGCGGACGGGTGACGGATTTCTTCAGGACTTCGTAGCCGCCATTGCGGACATAACAGGCGAGATCGTTCGAGTAACCGGGCTCGTCGATGTGCTGGAAAATAATGCGGCGTTGAGCAGGAGCGGCCATGATGATTAGCGTTTCTTCGCCTCGGCTTTGATCTGATCGCTGAGCTGTTTCGCTTTCGCGCAGTCAACCTTTTCGTGGAGGTCGTCGTCGATGAGGACCACGGGCGCGGTACCGCAGCTGGCGAGACACTCGACGAAATCAATCGTCACCTCACCGCCGGGCGAAACTTCGCCGCGGTGGGTATTGAATTCCTTTTCGAACTGCTCGCAGGTCTTGTAGCCACCTAAGAGCGCGCAAGAGAGGGTACGGCAGACTTTGATGTGACGGCGACCGATGGGCTTCTGCCGAAACATCGGGTAAAAGGTGATCACTTCCAGCACATTGATCGGCTGGAGCTCCAATTTTGCCGCGACCCACTCGCAGGTTTCCGGCGGCAAGTAGCCGACATCTTCTTGGATGAGGTGGAGCAACGGGAGCGTCGCGCTGCGCTTCACCGGGTAATGCGTGATTACCTCGTCGATGCTGTGGAGAGTGGCGGGCTTGAGATTCATCGAGCTGGATTCGCGGAAAACTTAGCGGTCGCACTCGCCCATCACGAAGTCGAGCGAGCCTAGCAACGTGACGACATCGGACATCATCGTGCCGACGCAAATTTTGGGGAGGATGGACAAATTACAGAACGACGGGGAGCGGATCTTCATGCGCCAAGGCACACCGCCGCCTTTACTCACGATGAAGAAACCGAGCACACCCTTGGGATTCTCCGCCTCGAAATAGACTTCGCCAGCCGGGATCTGCGGACCCTCGGTGACGATCATGAAATTCTGGATCAGCTCCTCCATCGAGGTGAGGATTTTGTCCTTGGGCGGTGCGAAAATCTTGCGGGCGTCCTTCGCATACCAATCGCCACCGGGGAACGTCGCGACGACCTGACGGATGATGCGTACGGATTGGCGCATTTCTTCGCCCCGGCAGAGGTAGCGGTCGTAGCAGTCGCCTTTCGAGCCGACCGGCACGTCGAACGCATACTGCTCGTAGCCCGAGTAGGGCTTGTCCTTGCGCAAATCGAGCGAGACGCCCGAGGCGCGGAGATTTGGCCCGGTGAGACCGTAAGCCAAAGCGTCCGCTCTCGAGATGACGCCCACACCCACGGTGCGGTCTTGGAAAATCTTATTCCGCGTCAGGAGCGAAAGCGTTTCCTCGAGCGCGGGCTCGAATTGGTCGCAGAACGCAATCACGCGAGTTAGCCAGCCGTCCGGGATGTCGCGACTCACTCCGCCGATGCGCGTGTAGCTCGTCGTGAAACGCGCGCCGGTGAGTTCTTCGAAGAGCTTGTAGAGATGCTCGCGCTGGTTGAGCGAGTGCACGAGCACACTCCACGCACCCACATCAAGACCGAACGCACCGAGGCCCATCAAATGGGCCGAGACCCGCGCCATTTCCGCCGTCAGTACGCGGATCGCCTGGCAACGCGCGGGCACTTCCAATTTCGCGAGCCGTTCAACCGCGATGGCGTAGGCCATGTTATTCGCGAGTGGCGCGAGGTAGTCCAACCGGTCCGTGTAGGGCACGAACTGATTGTAAGTCATATTTTCGGCGATCTTTTCGTCGCCGCGGTGCAGGTAACCAACGACCGGGTCGCACTTCGTCAGCACCTCGCCATCCAGCTCCATCTGCAGGCGCAACACCCCGTGAGTGGCCGGATGCGACGGTCCCATCGAAAGGGACATTTTCTCGGGCGCGAACTCCTGCTCCGCGCCGGCGGCTTTCGCCGCGCTATCTGGAAAAGCAAAATCAGTGGCCATGGCGTCGATAAATCAAACTCCGGGTTTCGCGCTACGCTCGCTCCAGCTTTCGTCTTTGGCGCGTGGCTCGGCGTCGGTGAGATTCATTTCTCCGGCGGAAGCAACGAATGGGCCACCCATCATCGGCGCAGGGATCACCTTGGCCTTGGTTTCTTGGGCGACCTCACTATCCGGCAACACCGTCTCGATACCGGCGAGCGGGAATTCTTTGCGCAATGGATGGTAAGGATAGCCGTCCCACATCAAAATTCGCCGGAGATCAGGATGCCCTTCGAACGTGATCCCAAACATGTCGTAGGCCTCGCGCTCGTGCCAGTTGGCACCGGGCCAGAGCGGCACCACGCTCGGAACCTTCGGAGCTGAATCATCACCCGAGCACGACGTGGCGACGCGAATCGCCGCGTGCGACGTCGTGGAATAGAGGTGATAAACCGCCGTGAACCGCGGGGAAGCGCCCTCAGCCCAGTCGATTGCCGTCACGTCGGACAACAAATCAAATGCTCGCTCGTCGCGCAGCGACTTCAGTACCGCGATCAGCTCGCCGGTCGGCACGTTGACCGCCGGACAATCGCTACTCAGCCGATCAGTGACCGAGGGAAACTTGCCCTTGAGGGAAGTGATGGCGTCAACGGAAGCGGACATCGTGATAGTCAATAGTGATCGCTAAGCCCACTCAGGTAGAGGCCGTGAAGAGTTCGCTGGCCGAACGCTCGGTCTTGATCTTGGCCTGCAATTTAATGAGAGCGTCGAGCAACGCCTCCGGACGAGGAGGGCACCCGCTCACATAGACGTCCACCGGAATGATCCGATCAACACCCTGTAAAGTAGCATAGCTGCGATACATCCCGCCCGAACTGGCGCAGGCGCCCATCGCGATAACCCACTTGGGAGAGGTCATCTGATCATAAATGCGACGCACCACCGGAGCCATTTTATAGGTCACCGTGCCCGCCACGATCATGCAGTCCGCTTGACGAGGCGAAAACCGCATCACTTCCGCGCCGAAACGCGCGATGTCGAACCGCCCGTTACCCACCGCCATGAGTTCGATGGCGCAGCAGGCCAGCCCCATCGGCATCGGCCACACGGAATTAGTGCGAATCCAGTTAATCACCGCATCGGCCCGCGAAACAATGACCTCCCCCTCAATTTTGCCATTATAAGCGAGTTCGTTGTTAGATGTGACCATGTGGGATGAGTGCGGCGTGAGTTAAAGTCAGAACCAGAGTTGGCTTCACTTCTCAATCGCGCAAGACGGTTTTAAAAAATCTTCAAAAGTAACCTCAGAATCTGGGGAATTCAGCGCGGAAACGCTGGGCGAATGCACCGATTTGTCCGCGAGGCTGAGTGGTGACGTTGCGTTTCCGCATGGACCGAGGCGTGGGTTGCCCGTCCTTGACTTTGCCGCTGTGCGCTCCGGTTCTTCGCCCTGTCTCTTACCACCCCAACCCGCTTCGTTATGAAATCCCCTGCTGCTCCCGCGTCCCCTCGTCATGCTGTGTGCCGTTCGGCCGCGTTTACCCGCTACCACGCTCTCTCCGTGCGTGGACGGGTCCTCGGGCTCTTGGCTTGCGCCATCGCCTCCGCCCAAGCGCAAACTATCCCGGCCGCCACCGCGCCCTCGCCGGCGACCGACGCCATCGTCCTCAGCCCGTTCTCCGTCTCTTCCGCCGGCGATGTCGGTTACGCGGCGGGCGATTCACTCGCCGCCAACCGGTTCAAGACCCGCCTAATGGATTCCGCCGCGACCGTCTCCGTCTTCACCGAGGAGTTCCTCAAAGATCTCGGTGCCAGCACGCTCGCCGAAGTGCTCGAATACGGCGTCAACTCGAACGTGGACTACGACCAAAACCGGCCCGACCCCACCATGTTCTACGTCGATGCCGGCCTGCAGAACACCCGTATCAATAATCGCGGCCTGTCCGGCTCGAGCCTCACAGATTTCTTTCGCTCGCGCATGCCCGTCGATGCCTACAACACCGGCCGCTTCGATTTCGCCTCGGGCCCGAACAGCGTCCTCTTCGGCGTCGCGAATTCCGCCGGCTCGATCAACACCTCGACGCTCCAGGCCGAACTCCGCAAGAATCACTATAAGTTCTCCGCCCAAGCCGGCCGGTGGGCGGACTACCGCGCGTCCGTCGACACGAATGTTGTCCTCGTGCCCCAGCGCGTCGCGTTCCGACTGCTGGGCATGCACGCGCGCAAAGAAAGCTGGCGCGAATGGGACAACCGCGAGGACAACCGCCTCACCGGCTCCCTCCGCGTCGTGCCCTTCAAAAAAACCGGCACCCAAATCGTCGGCTCCTTCGAAAAGGCCAACCTCTCCGGCATGTGGTCCGTCCCGCAAAACATGGCCGACAACGTCTCCTTCTGGGAAACGCTCCCCGACTCCCAGCGCCTCGTCGACAACCGCGGCACCGCCGCCCTCAACGCCAACCTCGCCGCCGCTCGCGGCCTCGAGCGCATCGCCGGCAACCGCCACTTCATCGTCACCAATTCCGGCGACACCTACGCCAACACCGTCGGCGGCGTTTTCGGCGGCCTGAATCTCTACACGAGCACCAGCTTCTACGAAACCGCCGCGCAGTTTAACACCCTCGTTGGCGTCGTGCCCGGCTGGCGGCCGGCGATCTATCGCGACACCTTTCAGACACTCCTGCCCGCGACTCCGCAAGAGGCCGCGCGTAACGGCCCGTATCAAGCCAACCTCGTCGCCCCGTATTCGGTCGGCTACGGCCCCGACACCACCAACGCCAGCGACGTCGAGCGCCTCTTCCTCCGCATCGAGCAGCCCATTGGCAAAAATCTGTTCCTCGACGTCAGTTACCAGAAAGAGACCGCGATCGGCTCCGCGTTCCGCCTCGATACCCAAATCTCCGCCGACCCGAATCTCTACATCCCCGATGCCACCGGCGGTGTGAAACCCAATCCTTTTGTCGGCCGCTACTATATCGACGGCGCGCCGCTCCGCACGATCAACACCGACAACAACGATGCCCTGCGCGCCTCCGCGCTCTATCACCTCAACCTGAAAAAATTTGGCGATCACAAGATCCTCGCGATGTGGGAGCGCAGCGAAAACACCAACTCCCAGCTCCAAGGCAATCAGGTCCTCATCAACGCCCGCACCAACGCCCCGATCGCTAGCGCCGATATCCGCAACGCCAACAACCGCGTCGACTATCGTACCTACATCACGCCCGGCACCGACTATCGCGCGTGGTTCGCCGGAACCTTCGCGGGCAGCCAGCCGGTCCGCCTCAACGGCATCGACTACAAAAAGGACTTCACCGATCGCAGCGTGTCCGGCAATAAATCCGAGGCGAGGACCTCCGTCCTCGCGACCCAGAGTGCCTTCTTTGACCAGAAAGTTTTCCTCTCGCTCGGCGTTCGCCGCGACGACTACACCACCCTCACCCGCGTCGGCTCGCTGCTCACCGCCACCGATCCGCGCGTCACCTCCGGCTCGCGCTACGTCGGCGACGGCGTCCTCACCGACCAGTATCTACCGATCAACAGCGAGACCTTCGACACCTACACTGCCGGCCTCGTCTGGCACGCGCTTCCGGTGCTCTCCGTCTTCGCGAATCAGGCGACCAATGTCGCGCCCGCCATGACCAACCGCCGCGTCATCGCCAACAATTTCGACGTGCCCAATCCAGTCCAGGGCAAGGGCTATGACACCGGCGTGATGATCCGTCTCTTCGATAACCGGTTCAACGCCCGCCTCACCACCTTCAAGGGCGAGAATCCCGGCAACCCCGTGAATCGCGTGAGCTCCGTGGTCGTCGATCACGACCGGATCATCAGCGCGCAAATGAGCTCGATCAACCCAGCCACCGGTCGCCCATACATTACGCAGGCGGAGGCCGCCGATAAATTTATCTACCAGAAATCGCGCGGCGGCACCGTCGGCACTTACGGCGGCGCGCTGCTCGACGGCCTTTCCGACGATGTCACGACCGGCTACGAGGCCGACCTGAAATTCAACCCGTCGCGCGCCTGGACCTTCACCGGCGCGTTTTCCTACACGAAGCTCGAGCGCAGCAACATCTTCTCCGATTTCGAACCGTGGTTCGCCTCGGTACGACCCTACCTCGAGCGCTTCGGCAATCCCGCCGGCCTCGTCGACCAGAACAACAGCCCGGTGAACATCGCGGAGCACGTCGAGCGCATGCAGCTCGCGATCGACGACGTGCGCAACGCGGGGGCCTTCGGTTTCAACAACCGCCCCTACAAGGCGAACATGTTCACGCGCTACACCCTCGGCAGCGGCAAACTGCGCGGCGTTTTCGTCGGCGGCGGTGTCCGTTGGCAAAGCCAGAATCGCGTGCAGCGCGTGGTCTCCGGTCTTTCAACCTTGGGGCGGCCCCAATACGGCGCGATCCTCTTCGGCCCGGAAATCCTCGAGGTGGACGGACTCCTCGGCTTCTCGGGGAAAACCGACTTCTTCGGTCAGCGCACCACGTGGCGCGTCCAACTCAACGGCTACAACGTGCTCAACAACCGAGAAATTCAGGTACTGCGCTATTCCGCCGACGGCACCCGGCTCTGGCGCGTGACCCCGCGTGCCCCCAGCAGCTGGCGCGTCTCCTTCTCGGTCGACCTGTGACGCCGCCGGACGTTCACCGAGCCAAAGACGCGGCTTTGCTCGGTGAATGCTCGGTCTGGAATCCGTATCCACTCTTTCACAACGGTCACAATGCGGGTTTAGCGGTCATGCCTGCCATCTTTCTTCTTTCATAAACTGCTCACTAATTTTAAGGAGAGGCACGGATGCTGACACGGCCTCTATCTCGGCGTGCGCTCCCCGCAGAACCTCGCGAAGTTTAGCCGGTCGCACACCAGCTGCTGCGTCCCAGCGAGCTCCCCGTTGACCGCACCGCGTCCCCCGGTTTCACTGCCGCGCGATGCAATCTAAATGGCGCCTCTCCCACGTCCAAGGCTACCTCGGCCTCGGCCTGGTCGCCGAAGCCGCCGCGGAGTTCGCACACCTCTCCTCGACGGAGCGCGATACGACGCCCGCACTCGCCCTGCGCGTCGCGATTTACCAAGAACAGCAAAACTGGCCCGCGCTCCGCGATGCCTGCATCGAACTGGTCCGGCGCGTGCCCGGGGACGCGGGCGGTTGGGTCACGTGGGCCTACGCCGTGCGGCGCTCCGAATCAATCCTCGCCGCCGAAGAAGTCCTCCGCATAGCCGAAACAAAACACCCGACCGAGCCCACGATCCAGTTCAACCTCGGTTGCTATGCCTGCCTGCTCGGCGACCTCGCCGAGGCCCGCCGCCGCGTCGACCACGCCATCGCCCTCGACAAAAATTTCCGCTCACTCGCCGGCACCGATCCCGACCTCGCTCCCCTGCGCGACGCTGGGTGGCCAGATAAACAGAGCACACCGGCCAGTTAGATTCATAGTGCACAGAGCACCGTTCGCACCCCTCCGCCATTCCACGGCCTGTTCAACCCACCGCCTATTCACGCGGGAAAGCGTTTGGCGGTGCCGGCGCGGATCGCGCGCCGTTCGTGATCTTCGGCGCAATGGCCCAGGTGGTCGGTGGTGGTGAGGTAGCGCCCGTTGCGGTGTTGCTGGCGCCAGTGGATGAACCGGCTGTTGGCCCAGCGGGTCCAGGCGCCGGGCCGGTGCACGCCGTGGCGTTCGCGCAGGCGGCAGCGATCGTCGGGCACGGCGCGGAAATGCTCGGCCAGCGTGCGCAGTTCGGCCGCCTTGAGCGTGCTGCGCGGGGCAACTCTGCTGCGACCAGCGCGAGCGCGGTTTTGAGGTACTCGGATCGCAGGATGCGGCGTACGTGGCGCACCCGTTCGCACGCGAAGAGGCGTTTCGGCCGGTCGTGCGCTTCGTAGTAATCGCGCGCCTTACGTCCGTTGTCTTTGCTCTGGCCCAGTTCGATCCAGCCGCGCGCGGTCGACCGTGCCTTGGAAACGCTCGGGATCGACGAGGGTCTCCACTACGAGGATCGGATGACCATCGCGGGCCTGCCATTCGGCGCTGAGTCGTGCGAGCACGCGGCTCAGCGCCGCCGAACTGAAGTTCGGCGACGTGAGCGAGGCTACGACGGCGTTGCTCATCGTTCCAACCGATCCATTGAGAGCAGGTGCGCCTGCAACGTGCGCAACACGACGGCGCGTTCTTCCGAGGACGGCGGGGCGGGTGGCAACGATCGAGCGGCTGACACGCTCCCGCAGTGGAAAGTCCCCCCGTTGTTCCGCAAAATCGCCCCACACCCAAAAAATCAATCACTTAGCCGCCGTCAGGAATATGCGTTGGCCGAGGCCGCAGGCATGAACGAAGATAAGCGCAATCAACGCGGGGCGAAAAATAAAGGAAAGGGCCAAAAACCAGTCAGACAGTTTCCCCGGCCACCGCTAAAAACGCAGCGAGGGCGGGTTCGGGTGCGACGGACTGACGCCAGCCGAGGACGAGGCGACTTTCGGGGGCGGGACCGGCGAGCGGCAAAAAGGTGACCTCGGGCGGGAGGTGTTGAGCCTCGGACGGCGTCATGAACGTCGCACCGAGACCGGCGCGGACGAGGCCGATGCCGTTGGCGCGTGGCCAGACTTCTTCGGCGATGCGCGGGGTGATACCGGCACTCGCAAACGCAGCCAAAATACGGTCATAAAAACCCGGATTATGCGTGCGCGGAAACAGCACGAACGGAGTGTCGGCGAGGTCGCGGAGGCGTAACGCGCGCGGCGCGCGGCGGGGCGGTTGCCGGCGGGGAGTGGACGTTGCCGAGCCCGTGCTGCGGCGGGCGGGCGGAGTCCGTTGGGCGAGAGGGTGCGTCGAGGGGAGGAGAATGCCGTTGAGCTCGCGGAGGAGGACGCGGGTGCGGACACCGGGAGTGGGAGCGTCGGGGTGGAAGAAACCGCAGGCGATCTCGCCGGATTGGAGGGCAGTGAGTTGGGCGGATGTCGGGGACTCGGTGAGCTCAAGGCGGATGCCGGGATGGCGGCGGTGAAACTCGCGAATGATTGGCGGGAGCACGGTGGCCATGGCGAGGCCGGTAAACGCGACGCGCACGTGGCCGACCCGGCCGCCGGCGAGTGCCTGAAGGTCGGTGGAAATCGCCGCGACGGAGCGGAGAATGGGCTCGAGACGTTCGAGCAGCAGTTTGCCGGCGGGCGTGATCTCGACGCCGCGGCGCGTGCGATTGAGGAGATCGGCAGCGAGCGCGGTTTCGAGCTGGGCGATGGCGCGGCTGAGGGCGGGTTGCGCGATCACCAACGTCTCGGCCGCTTTGCGAAAATGGAGCTGCCGCGCGACCTCGCGGAAGTAAACGAGGTGACGGAGCTCGAACGGGAACTGATACTCGCGAGGCATGGGGGTTTGGGACTGGGTCTGCGGCTGGAATCTGGAGCTTGATGCCGGATAGGCATCACAGGAAGCGAAAAGAGTATTTCACGGTATGGCAAGGATCTGGTACCCTCCTATCTGTCAGGTGAAGGGTTTGGGGGTTTTGCGCTTGGGTCCAGCGTCCAAGGGTTCACAACAAGAATCTGAGGTACCAGCGGCTCGGAGCCAGAGCTTCCCCGCCAATAGCCTCGACGCCTATTTCCATTTTCCATGCGCAAATCACTCTTCGAAAAAGTCTGGGACGCCCACGCCGTCCGCACGTTGGCCAATGGTCAGACGCAGCTCTTAGTGGGCACCCACCTCATCCACGAGGTGACGAGCCCGCAGGCCTTTGGGATGCTCCGCGATCTGGGGCTCAAGGTCGCGATGCCGCACCGGACCTTTGCCACAGTCGACCACATCGTGCCGACGGATCAGTTTGCCGAGCCCTACCGCGATCCGCTCGCGCAGGCTATGATGGAGGAGCTGCGCAAGAACTGCGCCTCGACGGGCATCACGTTTTTCGACCGCGCGAGCGGCAAGCAGGGCATCGTGCACATCGTCGGGCCCGAGCAGGGCATTACGCAGCCGGGCACGACGATCGCGTGCGGTGACTCGCATACGAGCACGCACGGGGCGTTCGGGGCGATTGCGTTCGGCATCGGCACGACGCAGATCCGCGACGTGCTCGCGACGCAGACTATGGCGCTGGGCAAATTGAAGGTGCGCCGCATCGAGGTGAGCGGAAAGCTCCTGCCCGGAGTCTATGCCAAGGACGTGATTCTCCATATTATCCGCACGCTCGGCGTGAATGGCGGCACGGGGTTCGCCTACGAATATGCCGGCGAAGTTTTCGACCGCTTCACGATGGAGGAGCGGATGACAGTGTGTAATATGTCGATCGAAGGCGGCGCGCGCGCGGGTTATGTAAACCCGGACGAGACGACGTTCGCGTATCTGCGCGGCCGGCCCTACTCTCCCAAGGCCGCCCAGTGGGATGCGGCCGTGGCTAACTGGAAGAGTTTCGCGAGCGATCCGGGCTGCCATTACGACGACGTGGTCAAGATCGCGGCGGCGGACATAGCGCCGACGGTCACGTGGGGCATTAATCCCGGTCAGGCCATCGCGATCAACGAATCGATCCCCGACGCGGCGAAGACCAACGTGGTCGACGAAAAGGCTTCGATCGAGGAGGCGCTAGCCTACATGAAGCTCACCCCCGGCGCGCCCATTAAGGGCACGAAGATCGATGTCGCGTTTCTCGGTTCCTGCACGAACGGCCGTCTGAGCGATTTCCAGGAAGTCGCCCGGTTCTTGAAGGGACGCAAAGTTGCCGCCGGGGTGAAGGCCATCGCGGTGCCCGGTTCTCAGATCGTGGCACTCCAGTGTATCGCTCAAGGGATCGACAAGGTTTTCAGCGACGCCGGATTCGAGTGGCGTGAGGCGGGGTGCTCCATGTGTCTGGCGATGAATCCCGACAAGCTCATCGGCGACCAGCTCTGCGCAAGTTCCTCGAACCGTAATTTTAAAGGCCGGCAAGGCTCTCCCACGGGCCGCACCATTCTCATGAGTCCGCTCATGGTCGTGGCGGCGGCAGTCACCGGCAGCATCGCGGATGCCCGCGAGGTCTTCGCGGTGAAATAACGGCGAAGACCAATTCAGCCAGACGTTGACGTTTACGTTCCGACCTACGGACCTCGACCCTCTTCTCGCTGACATCCCGTAAATTTAATCTTTTCACTTAACCTTCTCAGTCATGGCTCTCGAAAAAATCACCTCCATCACCGGTCCTGCGGTTTACGTCCCGGGCAATGACATCGACACGGACCGAATCATACCCGCGCGCTTCATGAAGTGCATCGTGTTCGACGGACTCGGCGAATTTCTCTTCTACGACGTACGCAAGAACGCCGACGGCACCGACCGGCCCCATCCGCTGAACGAGGCGCGCTTCAAGCGTGCGACGATTCTGCTCTCAGGCGCGAACTTTGGTTGCGGCTCGTCCCGCGAGCACGCTCCGCAGGCGATCCAGAAATACGGTTTCAAGGCTGTGATCGCGGAGAACTTTGCCGAGATCTTCCTGGGGAATTGCACGACCCTCGGCCTCCCCTGCGCGACGGCGAGCCGCGAGGACATCGCCAAGATCGCGGCGGTCGTGGCACAGGAGCCGACTGCGGAAGTCGTGATTGACGTGGTGAAGCAGGAGGTCCGCTTCGCCGGGCAAACGGTAAAGGCGGAGGTGCGTGCCTCGGCTCGCGACGCGTTGATCCACGGTCGATGGGATCCAATCGGTGAACTGCTTGATGGTCTCCCGGCGGTGCAGACGACGGCAGCCAAGCTCCCGTATCTGGCGGCGTGAGGGTAACGAAGCGGCTTTATGCAAGCCAATGGCACTAGGGAAAGTGCCCTTCCGCTCGGACCTCACCGCAGGCCAAAAGCCCGTGCGACATTTTTCGAACTTTTGCTGGGCGTCGGAGTCGGACCGGTTCACATTACCCTCACATGTTTTTCGCCATGATCGAAGTCTTCAAGGGTGCTGGCATCCTCATCTACCCCTTGGGCATCTGCTCGGCGGGCGCGGTTTTCATCATTTGCGAGCGTGCCTACGCGCTGCGCAAGGCAGCCGTCATGCCGGAAGATCTCGTGGATGCCGTCGTCGCCGGGAAGCCGCTGGTCGGTGGGCGCCACACGGTTTTGGCCCGCATCGTCGAATTTGCTGAGCAGCACAAGAACGACGAAGGTGCGGTGAAAGCGTTTGCGCGGCTCGAGATCAACCGCATGGAGCGGGGCGTGCCTTATCTCGATGTGATTTATGCCGCGGCGCCGCTGATTGGACTGACCGGCACGGTGACGGGCTTGCTCGAGGTATTCTCGCAAATCTCGCCAGATACCGGGTTGCCTGACCCGGTGAAATTCACGAGTGGCGTGGCGCTCGCGCTTTCGGCTACCGTCCTAGGTCTGACCATCGCCATTCCGTCGCTAGTCGGCAGTGGCTACCTCCAGAGGAAAATTGAAAATTACGCGGCTCAACTCGATGTGCTGTTGGAGCGGATTCTACAACGCACCCGCTGATGAGCAGTCTCATGAAAAGCCGCCGGCGGCGCCCGGAGTTGAACCTCGTGGCGTTGATCGACGTGCTGGTGATGTTGATCTTCTTCGCATTCGTGACGATGCAGTTCAAGTCGGCGGCGACGCTGAATATCACGCTCCCGAAGGTGGAGACCGCGGGTAAGAATGAATTCAAGGGCACGGTCACGATCAGTATCGACAAAGATGGAACCGTGTCGTTTTCCACGACACCGGCGAACAACCGCTCGGTGACGGATGCCGAGTTGATTTCGCTGCTGGATCAGGTGAAAAATGTAGACCGCGATATTCCGGTACTGATTAAGGCGGACGAGACGACGCAGCTGAAGAAACTAGCATTCGTGATGGATGCGTGCCGCAAGGCGGGGCTGAACAAGTTCAGTTTGCAGAGTCGGTGATTTTGCAAAATCGGCGGCAACCGATCTCGGGTCGCGACCCTCGCGTCGCCGCGCGTGAGGAGGGTTTCTGCGATTTTCTACTCGCTAGCGACTATGCGCCGCTCGCTACATTCGAATCATGAAAATTGTACTGACCGGAGTGACGCGGGGCTTGGGCCGAGCGTTGGCGGAGGCGTTCATCAAAGGTGGGCACACGGTAATCGGCTGCGGCCGATCGGGCGACGCGATCTTCGATCTGCGCATGACGCACGGGGCGCCGCACGATTTTTCGGTGCTCGACGTGGGGCTCGACAACAAGGTCGCGATTTGGGCGGCGAAGGTCCTCGAGAATGACAGTCCGCCAGACCTGTTGATCAATAATGCGGCGGTGATGAATCGGCTCGCGCCGCTGTGGGAGCAGGACGACCGAGAATTCACGAAACTCGTCGATGCAAACATTCGCGGCGTGCAAAATGTGATCCGCCATTTCGTGCCGGCGATGGTTGCGAAGAAGCGGGGCGTAATCGTGAATTTCAGCTCGGGCTGGGGCCGTAGCGTGGCGCCGGATGTCGCGAGCTATTGCATGTCGAAATGGGCGATCGAAGGACTGACCAAGGCCCTCGCCGAGGAATTGCCGCAGGGGATGGCGGCGGTGCCACTGAATCCTGGGGTGATCGACACCGCGATGCTGCGAGCGTGTTGGGCGGAGGGCGCGGCGAGTTGCCCGAAGGCGGAACAGTGGGTCAAGCAGGCGGCGCCATTCATTTTGCAGCTGGGTGCAAAGGATAACGGGAAGTCAGTGAGTGTGGGTGACGGCGAGGCTTGACGCTGGGGCGCCGGAGGAACGCGATCGACGCACGGATCGGCGCGTGCCCGCATTGCGTCCTACGGCTCCGATCAGGGGGAGCCTGGAGTTTGAGAGCCCCCCCCGTCCCGTAGAAGATCAATGAAGGCAGCGGAAGATCACGTCTAACTGAAGATCACGTCGCTCTGCGCTTGCGCCAGCTGCGCCGCGGCGTTTTCTTGCGGCGATCCCATGCTGTTCGAACGATCTCCTCTGCGTAGTGCGCCCACGCTTGCGGTGCTCGGTGCGGTCTTCGCGATCGCGACGGCCTGGTGGCTCAGCCTGCCGAACAAGGACGCGTCACTAACGGAACGCTGGTTCGCGCCCGGACCCTTGGGGCATGAAGCCGGCCGGGCAGTTCCCCTGCCCGGGCCGGCCGCGTACCTCTCGCGCCATATCGGTGGACTCGGTTCACCCGCGGCGGCGGCTTGGGCGCTGCACAACGGCCTGACGCCAGCGCTCAGTTTTTCGCACAATCTCAATACCGTTTTTCCGCCCACACTATTTGCCGAGTACCCGGATTTTTTTCCAATGGTCAACGGGAAGCGCGAACGGCCGGCCGCCCAATCCTATTCGTGGAATCCCGATCTCAGTCGCCCGGATGTCGCGGTTTATGCAGCCAAAGTGGCGCGGGACGCGTTTGTCGCAGAGCCCGGACGCGTGTCCTTTTCCTTGGGAGTGAATGACGGCCTCCTCTACGGCGAGAGTCCCGAGCTCCTCGCGGCGGTGAATCCCCTGCGTTGGTTTCGTGCTCGGCCGGACTACTCGAACCTCACGTTTCGCTTCATGAACCGGGCGGCGGAAGCATTAGCCCGCAGCCACCCCGACAAGTATCTCGGCGCACTCGCTTACTACTGGGAGGAGAATACACCGGACTTTCCGGTGCATCCTCAGGTCATGCCCTTTCTGACAGCGGATCGCTCGCAGGGCTACGATCCCGTGTTTTGGCGGGAGGAGCTTTCGTTGCAAGCGCGCTGGGCAAAAGCAGGGCCGCGCCGGTTGGGGCTTTACGACTATCTTTACGGCGTCGGATTCGTGGTACCCCGCCTGCATCCCCAGCTGATTGCCGAGCATCTGCGCCATGCCCGGAGCGTGGGCTTCACCGACTATTATTGTGAAGCCACCCCCAATTGGGGTATCGACGGACCCATGACGTGGCTGGTCGCACAGCTGCTGAGCGATCCGCACCAAAATGCCGACGTTCTCCTGAACGAATACTATGAGCGATATTTCCAAGAATCGGCGGCGCCGATGCGACGTTTCTTCGAACGGTGCGAGGAGCAATGGATGCGCCAGTCCGGACCGTCTTATTGGCTGAAGCATTTTCGCAACGAGTCCCAGGCCGACTTGTTTCCTTCTCCCGTGTGCACCGAGTTGCGGCGACAGCTCGACGAGGCTGGGCGTTTGGCGCGGCGGGGCAAGGTGCACGCGCGGGTCGCCTTGGTCTCCGACGCGTTTGGCGTGACGGAGCGATTTGTGCGGATGAACGAAAGCCGGGCGCGGTTGAGTCGCGAAACCGTGACGATGCAGCTGGCCGGCCCGGACGGAGTCGAGCTGCTGGCAACGTACCTCGACGCCAGACACGACTTCATCCGCTACAGTCAAGAGACGACGGCGCGGCAGCCCTTGGCGTTCTCGACCATTCTCTACGACGACTTTCTGCGCAACGATCCGACGGTTGCCGCGGTGGCGGCTCTCAGTGCTTTTTTATCGGATACGCCGCACGCGGGGGCCGATCGCCGGGCCGTCGACATCCGCGGTCGCCCGGAAACGGGCGTGGCCGACGGCCTGGCGTTTGCGCGGGCGGCAGCGGCGGGCGCGACGACTGAACGGCTCACCGATGGCGGGCTGGAAGGTCCGGCCGGGGCGGGACGGAAAATTGCCGGACTGCCCTATGGGATCGCTTTGCCCGGTGCCTGGCAAAGTCAGATCGAGCCGACGCAAACGCACGTCGGCGAAGTGACAACCACCGCGGCCCGTAGCGGCGCGGCCGGTTTGCGCATTAGCGGGGCCGTGAACACCACCGTTTTCCAATGGCTCCCCGCGAAATCCGGTCAGCTCTATGTCGCATCGGTCCGCGCCCGCGGGCACGTCGCTTCGAGCAACGCCGTTTTCCTTACCTTCGGCTGGCTCGACGCACAGGGCCGTCACCTCGGGAAATCCATGGCCGCGCGCCTACCCGATGGTTTTTGGCCTGACTGGATTCAATTACAGCAAGGAGGGCACGCTCCCCCGGGCGCAGCGTGGGTCGGCATCGGCGTGCATCTGCAAAACCAAATGAGCGGCGACTGGGCCGAGTTTGATGATTTTTCCTTGAGCGAAGCGGACTCGCTGAAGCCGCGACCGCTCCCCGAAATCTGATCGGCGCAACTTCGGCGTCGGCGGATCACTTCGCCACCTTGACCTCGTTGAGCAGGCGCAGCGGTTCTTTTTCCAAAGGGCTGTCAGGTCCGACCTTCAGAGTGCGGACGCGCCCGTTCAACGGCACGCAAGGCCTCCGCCGGCTGCTGCAAGCGCACCAGGTGCTCGGCAAACATGACGATCTCATGGTCAAAGCAGCCGATGCCGGCACCGCGGCCATAGTGTTCGAGGAACGGATACTCGGTGCTGACTTGCTGATAGTCGAAACACCACTCGCTCACGCTCGCAGGCACCAATAGTCAAAAACTCAAATGGTATTTGTATCAGGCCGCACCTGCCACTTGCCCATGTGGCCAGTCAGGGAGCGGCGGAACGGTCAACACGACGTCGATGGTAAGCGCGAGGTTGGCGCAGTTTTCACCTCGGACCGACTCACCGCGCACCGCGTACTACGATCACTGCGTTCCGCGGTGGGAATGAAAAACCTCGGCCCGTTTTATTCAGGGCCGAGGTTTTCGTGAGGCGACGGTTGACCGCTTTTTCAGGGTGCCACACCAGTGTCGGCAGTCGGCATCTTTTGTTTGAAAATCAGTTTTTCGCCTTCGCGGTCGACGAGGCAAGACTCGCCGTCCTTAACTTCACCGCGAAGGAGCGCTTCAGCGAGGGGATCTTCGAGGTAGTGTTCGACGGCCCGGCGGAGCGGCCGCGCGCCGTATTTCTCGTCGTAGCCTTTTTCAATCAGAAGGTCTTTCGCACCTTGGGTAAACTCCAGCGCGATTTTCCGATCGGTCAGACGCTTTGCAAATTGCGCCGTCTCCAGTTCGACGATTTTGATCAAGTCCGCCTTGTCCAGTGGTCGGAAGAAAATGATATCCGAAATGCGATTGAGGAATTCGGGCTTAAACACGCGCTTCGCCTCTTCGAGCACTTTCTCACGCATCTTCTCGGAGTCGTTGAAACTCGACCCTGCGGCCGCAAACCCCATCGACGTCTGCCGTTGGAGCAGCTGCGCACCGACGTTGGACGTCATGATAATAATCGTATTACGGAAATCGACCACGCGGCCGAGCGAGTCGGTCAGCCTTCCGTCCTCCATGATCTGGAGCAGAAGTTGCAAGGCATCCGGGTGGGCCTTTTCGATTTCGTCAAAGAGGATCACAGCGTACGGCTTGCGCCGCACGGCCTCGGTCAACTGACCACCCTCCTCGTAACCGACATAGCCCGGAGGCGAACCCACGAGTCGCGAGACCGCGAATTTCTCCATGTATTCGCTCATGTCGATTTGGATGAGCGCATCTTGGTTTCCGAACATTTGCAGCGCGAGTTGCTTCGCGAGCATCGTCTTGCCCACGCCGGTTGGCCCGACAAACAGGAACGACCCGATCGGCCGACGGGGATCCTTCAGATCCGCGCGCGAACGACGCAGCGCACGAGCCACGGACACGGATGCGATGTCTTGTCCGATCACGGCCTTCTGGAGTTCGAACTCCATCGCGAGCAGCTTCTCATTTTCCTTCTTCTCCATCCGCGAGAGCGGAATGCCCGTCCAGTCGGCGACAACCTGCATCATGAGGTCTTCGTCAATGGCGATCCGCTTCTCATCGCGAGTCTTCTTCCACTGTTCGATGATCTGTTCCTGCTTCGCCCGCAGCTGTTTCTCTTGGTCGCGGAACTTCGCCGCCTCTTCGAAGTGCTGTTCGGCAATAGCCTTTTCCTTTTGTCCGCAAATCGCCTCGATTTCCTTCGTGAGATTTTCCACATCCGGCGGTCGAACGAGCGCACCGATGCGCGCCCGGGAACCGGCCTCATCCATCACATCGATCGCTTTGTCTGGGAGAAAACGCCCGGTGATATAGCGATCCGAGAGCTTGGCCGCCGCTTCGAGTGACTTGTCACTAAAAGTCGCCTTATGGTGATCCTCATACTTCGAACGGATACCCTTGAGGATGAGAATAGCGTCGTCCACCGAGGGAGCTTCCACCTTCACGGACTGAAAACGGCGGTCGAGGGCCGAGTCCTTCTCAATATATTTCCGATACTCGTTGAGCGTAGTTGCCCCGACGCACTGCAACTCACCGCGAGAAAGCGCGGGCTTGAAAATATTGGACGCGTCCATGGCACCCTCGGCGGCACCGGCGCCGACGATGGTGTGGAGCTCGTCAATGAAGAGGATGATGTTCTTCGCGCGCTTAATCTCGTCCATGACGGCCTTGATGCGCTCTTCAAACTGGCCACGGTATTTAGTGCCGGCGACCATCAGGGCGAGGTCGAGGGTGATGACCTTTTTCTCAGCCAGAATTTCCGGGACGTTACCGCTCACAATTTCCTGCGCGAGTCCCTCGACCAACGCGGTCTTGCCGACGCCCGCTTCGCCGATGAGGACGGGGTTGTTTTTCGTACGACGACAAAGGATCTGGATGACGCGACGAATCTCGTTCTTACGTCCGATGACCGGGTCCAGCTCGCCCTTGCGCGCAAGTTCGGTGAGATCACGACCAAACGCCTTCAAGGCCGGTGTCTTCACTTCCTTTTTGTCCTCGGCCTGGCCAGCCGGGCGTTGCGGACTTCCGGCAACGGCTTCTTCCGCGGGACCTTCGGCCCCTTGGCTGCCCGAAAATTGGGGATCGAGCTCGCGAAGGATCTCGTTACGCGTGCGCTCGATGTCGATGTCGAGGGATTTGAGGACGCGGGCAGCGACGCCCTCGCCTTCGCGGAGGAGCCCCAGCAGAATGTGCTCCGTGCCGACATAAGAATGGTTGAGGGTCTTCGCTTCCTTCCCGGCGAGCGCGAGGACCTTTTTCACGCGCGGCGTGTAAGGAATACTGCTCTGGGTCTTCGTTTCTTGGCCGGTACCAACTTGTTTCTCCACGGCATTGCGAACGGTCTCGAGATCGAGGCCCATTTTCTGGAGAACGCTCACGGCGACGCCTTGGCCCAGCTTGATCAGACCGAGCAAAATGTGCTCGGTGCCGACGTAGTTGTGGTGGAAGCGGTCAGCTTCCTTGCGGGCGAGCGCGAGCACCTGTTGGGCTCGCGGCGTGAAGTTATTCATCGGTTCCTGGGACATAGAGGGAGGGTCTGAGGGCGATTTAGTTTTTACCGTTGGTGCTGAAAGAAAAATTCGGGGGAGCGAAATTGGCAAATTCGGATCGCAGTCGCGCTGCGCGCAACAAATCACGCTGGGCCGGATCGAACTCACCTTTTTGCGCGTGTTGCAGATGGCCGGGTTGCGCTTCGATGAACAAGCGGTCGATCACGCTGCGGCTCGCGTCGGGAAACACCGCGAGGTCGATCCCGAGGCGGATGAGTGACAGGAGATTCATCGCTTCCCCCGAGCTCAAGAGATGCGAGTTTTGCAGAATGCCAAAGGCTCGACCGACTTTGTCGAAAAGTTTTCCAGCGTCCGCCTCGAGGAGTTTTTCACGGGCGTTGAGCTCGTGTTCGATGATCGACTGCAGCACCGTGTGGAGTCGCTTGATAATTTCCCCTTCGGACTCGCCGAGTGTCGTCTGGTTGGAAATCTGGAAAATGCTACCACTGGCGTCGGATCCTTCCCCAAACAGGCCGCGCACCACCATACCGAGTTGGTTCACGGCGCGGACAACTTTTTCCATCTGGTTTGAAATGACGAGTGCCGGCAGATGCATCATCGCCGAAGCGCGCATCGCCGTGCCGAGATTCGTTGGGCAGGCCGTGAGGTAGCCCAAAGTCGGCGTAAACGCGTAATCGAGATGATCCTCCAATGCGGAATCCAGTTCCGTGATCGCGTTCCAAGCTTTCTTCAGTTGGAAGCCGGAGCGAAGCACCTGGATCCGCAGGTGGTCCTCTTCATTAACCATCACTGAGAACGCTTGGTCCTTGCTGATCACGACGCCCGCGCCGCCCTTGGCACCGCTAAGTTCGCGGCTGATCAGGTGGCGCTCGACGAGGATCTGTTTTTCGAGGTCGCTGAGCTCGCCCACCGTAATATTGAGCGAGCGCTTCATCGGCGAAGTCGCCGCAACCGCCTCGCGACAAATCCGCAAAACCTCCTCACGTTGCGCGGGCTTGGCCCAGCCCGGAAAAGCCGTGCCGGAGAGATTGCGAGCGAGGCGTATCCGCGTCATCAGCACAATCGCCGTCTTGCTGCTGGCAGCGTCCGTCAACTCGGACGGGCTGTCGATGAGCGATGCAATGGTCATCGGTTCAACGCGCGGACTTCGGGTTGGACGGGACGGTTTGTTTGACTTGGCTGATTTCATCGCGGGCACGGGCTGCATCTTCATAACGCTCGGATTTAATCGCCTCAGTCAGGTCGAGCTCGAGTTTCGTAAGACGGTCGTAAATGGATTTTCGCTCGAGGGCACGTTGGGGGATTTTACCCGTGTGCGTCGTGCCCTTGTGCATCGTGTCGAGCATCGGCTCGACCACGCCTTTGAAGGCCTCGTAACACGTCGGGCAACCGAAGCGTCCATGCTTCTTGAAATCGCTCTGCGTGAATCCGCACTGCTCGCAACGGCCCCCCGCCGCGGGCGTATCTGGGTTGAGCGAAGCCTTCAGCAAAAGATCGGCGAGTGAAAAACCACTGGGATCGGTCACGCCTTTGGCCTGTGCGCAGGTCTCACACAAATCCACTTTGTGAACCTTATTACTCACAATTTGGGTAAGGTGAACCGTCGCGGGCTTGGCGCAGAGATCACATTTGAGCGGGTTGGCCATGGAATTTTTTATTGGTTCTGCACGCACCATGCCACACACCCTCTCACTGGCAAGTGCGTGCGCTCAGTCCGTGACGCTGTGACGCCCTGTCGCGAGCCAGAGTGCCAAAAGGGCAATCGTGTCACTCCGGAAAAACTTAAACGGAGAACGAAACGAGTCGGCAAACGGCCGACGACCACCAAATCGTGCGGACTCAAATCCGCTCGCCTTCGACGAGGACGCGTTGACGAAACGAAGTCAGCACCCGCTGGGTAATCGGACCCGGCTTGCCGGTCCCGATTTCGCGACCATCGAGCTTCACGACAGGAATGACCTCGGCGCCCGTACCCGTCAGGAAACACTCGTCGGCGCACCAGATATCATAACGCGTCATATTGACCTCCTGAATCGGTACGCCGATCTCCTGCGCAATGTCAAAAATCGTCCCGCGGGTAATCCCTTTCAGCGCGCCCTGAGAGGCGGAAGGTGTGTAAATCGTGCCCTTGTGAATCGTGAACACATTGTCCGCGGTACACTCGGCGACATAGCCTTGGTCGTTGAGCATAATCGCCTCGAGCGCCCCGAACTGCCGTGCCTCGATCTTGCCGAGGATGTTATTCATGTAATTCAGCGACTTGATCGTCGGCGGCAGCGCGGCTGGATTGATGCGGCGCGTCGGCACTGTGACAATCGCGAGTCCGTTGTCGTAATGCTCCTGCGGGTAGAGAGAAATCTTGCTGGCGATAATGAACACCGTGGGCTTCGGGCAGGACCACGGCGCGAGCCCTAGGTCGCCGACACCTCGTGTGACCACCAAACGGATGTAGCCGTCCGTCATCCCGTTCTGCCGGCAGGTTTCGGCCGTCGCCCAAGCCAACTCTTTCCGGGTCAGCGGCAGGGTCAGCAAAATAGCCTTGGCCGAGTATTCCAAGCGTTCAAGGTGCTCATCCAGTCGGAAGATATTTCTTCCATACAGGCGAATGCCCTCGAACACGCCGTCGCCGTAAAGCAGGCCATGGTCAAACACGGACACCTTTGCCTCGGCGTCATCAACGAACTTGCCGTCCAGATAAATCTTCATTGTCGCCGAGCCTAGGGCGGCGGAAAAAGTTTTGTCGAGCCCTGTGCAGGGAAAATCTGCTTGTGCTCGCGATTTTTCACCGAAACTGTCGCGCCGCTTCTGCGTCTCTCTCCTGTCCCTTTCAATAAAACATGCGCAAATCACCCCGTTCGTTCACCTCAGCGTTCACTCTGATCGAGTTGCTGACCGTTATTGCGATCATCGGCATTTTGGCTGCCATTATCATCCCGACCGTCGGCGCCGTCCGCGAAAAGGCCCAACGCGCCGTCGACGGCAACAACCTGCGCGAAATCATCAAAGCCGCGCAAATCTATGCCGGTGACAATAATGACCGCTTGCCCGATCCCCGGGCCGTTCCGGCGGCGACCATGACCGCGAATCCCCAATCGCACCTCTGGCCCGGAATCATCGCGCGCAACAACATCCTTACCGACGCGACGTTTTACTTCTCCAAGAGCGATCCGTTTTTCAACGGGGTCTATCCTATCTCGATCATCAGCACGACCGACACGACCAAGCGGACTTTGGACAATACGTTTCGCACCGCTTCAGCGCTCGCGTGGGAGTTCGCGAGCGGCATCAAAATGAGTGACGGCGCGGCGATGCCCGTCGCGTGGACTCGGGGCCTGCAGACCAACGGCTCGTGGAGTCTCACCAGTGGAACCTACAAGGACGTGGGTGGTTATATCGGGTTCTTAGGAGGAAACGTCGCGTTTTACAGCAACGCCGGAACCGGCACCTCAGGAATTTTCACCTCCAACTTCAGTGCCCGCAAGACCACCAATATCCAGCAGGCCATTCCCACCGCTGGCTTCATCTGGGGCACACCGCCGACCGGTCCCGGAGCCGGCACCATTCTTGGCCGTGCCGCCGGCACACCCGCTGCTCGCGGACCGTAAGTTCAGGCCCACAGCCACTCACTCTCGACCCGGTCGCCTGAGCGCGACCGGGTTTTTTATTTCCAGCTTTCCCCACCACCGTTCGCGCCCCACCCTCTCACCCAGTTCTCCGTTCCATGACGCCCGCCACCCATTCCGCGCCCGCCACTCCCACGACCTACATCGTCGGTCACAAGAATCCCGATGCTGACGCCATCTGTTCGGCGATCGCCTACGCGGCTTTCAAACACGCGCGCGGTGAACGCGGCTACATCGCCGCACGCTGCGGCAACTCGAATGCCCGGATCGATACCATCCTCGCGCGTTTTCGCACTCCGCTGCCGTATTACTTGAGCGACATCTCCCCGCGCGTCCGTGACCTCATGGCGACGGAGGTGTTTTCCGTTTCCGAACATGCCACCTGCGCCGAGGCCCTCGAACTCCTCGACCGCCACCACGTCCGCGTCCTGCCCGTGACCTGTTCTCGCAAGGGCATCGCTGGTGTGGCCGGCGTTGTTTCCCTCGCCGCACTCGGCGGTATTTTCATCCCCCGCGTGAGTGAACCGCGCGCCATGCGGCAGGTAAATACTTCGCTCGCCAATATCACCCGCGCCCTGGACGCCCGCGCGCTCCACGTCGTCGGCGATAAAAAAGTCGAGGAGCTCTACGTCCGCTTGGGCACGATGGATATTTCCTCGTTCTGGAGTGTATCGGTCCGTGAGAATATTCCTGCGAACAAAGCCATCGTCATTGTTGGCGACCGACATGATATCCAACGTCGCTCCATCGAGCTCGGCATCCGCGCCCTCGTCATTACGAGTAATCTCGAGCCCGACGACGACACCCTCGAACTCGCCAAAGCCCGCGGCGTCAGCGTCATCGTCAGCCCCTACGATTCCGCCACCACCGCGTGGGTGGTTCGCACCGCCTCCACCATCGAACGCGTCATCGAACGCGACGTCCCGACCGTCGGTGCCGATGTCCGGATCGCCGACGTGCGCAAGCGATTCTCGATCGGCAATACCCACTCCATTCCCGTGGTCTCCGACGACGGTGCGCTCATCGGCATCATCACCAAGACCGACCTCCTGAAGCCCGTTTCCACCCGACTCGTGCTCGTGGACCACAACGAAATCACTCAGGCCGTGCCCGGCGCCGACGAAGTGCTCATCGCCGAAATCATCGACCATCATCGCCTCGGTCCCCTCAACACGGCGCAGCCCATTCTCTTCATCAATGAACCAGTCGGCTCCACGTGCACCATCGTCGCCGATCTCTTTCGCCGCGAAGGTCTCCAACCTTCGCCCGACATCGCCGGAATTATGATGTCCGGCCTCATCTCGGACACCCTCCACCTCAACGGGCCTACCACGACACCCAAGGATGCCATTATCCTCGCGTGGCTGGCCGAAATCGCCGGCGTCAACTCCGAGCAACTGGCCGACGATATCTTCAACTCCGGCTCCGTGATCCTCGCCAACCCGCCCGAAAAAATCGTCCGTTCCGATTACAAGATCTACGAGGAAGAAGGTATCCGCTTTGCTGTTTCACAAGTCGAGGAACTCGGATTTGGAAATTTCTGGGACCACGCAAAACCCATTGCTGCCGCACTCGGCGAACTGCGCGAGGAGGAACGCCTGGCCTTCGCCGCCCTGCTCGTCACCGACATCAATACGCAAAACTCACTGCTGCTCGTCAAAGGTGACGCCACGCTGATCCAGCGCATCAGTTATGCGCACGTGGAGCAGGATGAAATTTTCGATCTACCCGGCATCGTGAGCCGCAAGAAGCAGCTCATCCCCTACCTCTCTAGCCTGCTCAAAGAAATGGCCGCCGATGGCGTTTTGCCCACCACGCGCAACGCCTCCCCGTTTAAGAAAAAGAAGTAAGGCGGGTTTAGTTGGGCGGCTCTATCAGATGTGAATCGCCTCACCCGTTGTCGCCGCAGCGGCCTCCATGACCGCTTCGCTCAGCGTCGGGTGCGCGTGGATCGTCTGGTGGATATCCTCAATCGTCGCTTCAAGTTCCACCGCGAGACCGTATTCCGCAATCAACTCCGTGGCCTCCGCGCCGATGATGTGCGCTCCGAGAATCTCGCCCGTCTTCGCATCGCTGATCACCTTCACAAACCCTTCGCTCTCCGCTGAAGCGACCGCCTTGCCCGACGCGGTAAACGGAAACTTGCCGACTCTGTAATCGAGTTTCTTTTCCTTCGCCGCCTGCTCGGTCAGTCCCGTGCTCGCAATCTGGGGCTGGCAATACGTGCATCCCGGAAAATTCTTCACGCGCTTCGCCTTGCCGTGGCCGAACATCCCGTTGACTGCACTCACTGCCTCGAACGTCGCCACATGGGCGAGCCATGGCGGCCCGATGATGTCGCCCGCCGCGTAGATACCCTTCACGCTCGATTGATAATCGTCGCCGACTTTCACGTAATTGCGGTCGAGCTCGACCGACACGGATTTCCCGAACACACCCTCGAGATTCGCAACGACGCCAATGGCGGAGAGCACCGTCTCAGCCTCGATCGCGGTGCCCTGACCGTCTTTGACGAGGTTAAGCTTCACGGAATTCTTCCCGACTTGGAAACTTTCGCACTTCGTCGCGGTGTGAATAGCGATGCCCTGTTTCTCGAATGAGCGGTGCAACGTCTTGGCGACCTCTTCATCTTCAACCGGCAAGATCTGTGGCAACATCTCGACGAGCGTCACCTTCGAGCCAAACGCATTGTAGAAATAGGCAAACTCCACGCCGATCGCACCCGCGCCGACGATCACAATCGACTTCGGCAGCGTCTTGTTTACCAGCGCCTCGCGTGACGTCATCACCCGGGCGCCATCGACTGCGAGGTCCGGAATGCGCCGCATTTTGCAGCCGGTCGCGATGAGGATATTCTTCGCCTTGAAAAACTTCCCTTGATGCTCGCCCTCGGTGATTTCAACCATGCCCGCTGCGGGCACCTGCCCACGACCTACATAGTAGTCGACCTTGTTCTTCTTGAACAAAAACTCGATCCCCTTGGCCATCTGCTGCGAGACCCCGCGCGAACGCTCCATCACTTTAGCGAAATCGAAGGTGACGTCCTTGGCGGTGATGCCAAACGTCTCCGCTTTCTTGATTTTCTGATAGAGCTCCGCGCTCTTCAGCAGCGCTTTCGTCGGAATGCAGCCCCAGTTCAGACACGTGCCTCCCGCGCGCTCCAGCTCGATACACGCGACTTTTTTGCCGAGTTGCCCGGCTCGAATCGCGCCCGCATAGCCCGCAGGACCACCACCAATGACAATGAGATCGTATTCGATAGTTTCAGCCATGGCGCCAACCTGCCCCGCTCCGCCACACCGTCAAACGGATTTTCCTGCCCTCAAATATCAATGACGTCATCTGGCTTTTTCTTCCCTAGCGGGGCGCGCACTGGCGGCGCTCCCTCGGCCGGCGCCTCGTTTCGCGGCACGGCCGCTTTCCGCGTAAATCGGCTCAAGATCAAGTTCGTCACGCTCACCACCAACGCCCCCCACACCGCCGGCCAAAATCCAGCGACGTGAAACCCGTCCACCAGCCGTCCGACAAACATAAACAACAAGGCATTGATCACCACCACTCCCAGCCCCAAGGTCAGCACAATGAAAGGCAACGTGAACAACACCAGCACCGGCTTAATGATCGCGTTAAAGAAATTCAGCAACAGCACGACCACGATCAACGTTGCGGTGCTGTCGCAAGAAATACCGTCCACCAGCTTCGTCGCCAGCGTCACGCCGAGGGCCATCACCACCCATTGGACAATCAATTGAACTAACCGTGGATTCATTTCCGCTGACACTCACGTCCCGTCCGCACGCCGAGCAATGAAAATCCTCGTCGTCCAGGACTACCTCCGCAGCGGTGGCACCGAGCGCCAATCCGTTCTCCTCGCCAACGCCTTCGCCGCCGCGGGCCACGCCACGACGCTGCTGACGTTTCGACCCGGCGGAGCCTTGTCCGCGACGGTGTCCTCGGCCGTCGCTCGCATCACACTCCAACCTTTCGACGTCGGTCTCGATTGGTTCGCGCCTGGACTGTACCGCGCCACCCGCGCTCACGTTTTTGACGTGATTCTCTGCCTGGGCCGCATGGCGAACAGTTACGCGGGCGGACTGCAAAATCGACTGCCCGCGACCGACGTCGTCGGTACGATGCGCACCGGAAAACGCCTGCCCGCGCTCTTCCGCGCCTCCCTCCAGTCGGTCCGCCACATCGTTGCGAACAGCCACGACGCCCGCTCCACCCTCGTCGCCGAGTATGGCGTCCCGGCCGAAAAAATCTCCGTCATTCACAACTCGCTCGTCTTTCCCTCAAACCCGCCCGCGGGAGACGCGTCGCCCCCGTCGCGTGTCACCCTGCGCAGCCAACACGGTGCCACGCCGGCGACCACCGTCCTGCTCACCGTCGCCATGTTCCGCCCCGAGAAAAACCAGCGCGAGCTCATCGAGATCGTCGCCGGCCTACCCGCCACCACCGATTGGCAACTGTGGCTCGCTGGCGACGGACCCGCACGCCCAGCCTGCGAAGCCCTCGTCGCCCGCCTTCACCTCGAAGCCCGCGTTCGTTTCCTCGGTTTTCACCGCAACCCGTCGCCGCTCTACGCGGCCGCCGACCTCGCCGTCCACGCATCGTGGAGTGAAGCGCTTTCCAATTTCCTCATCGAAGCGCAGGCCCACGGTCTGGCTGGCGTCGCTTATGCTGCCCAGGGCATTGCTGAATGCTGGCGACCGGACCGCACCGGCTGGACCATTCCCCGCGACGACCGCTCCGCCTTCCGCGCCACCTTGGTTCGCCTCATCGCCGAGCCCCCCGCCCTCCGCGCCACCCGCGCCGCCGACGCGCGCGCCTACGCCCGCACCACGTTCGACCCGCAACGCCAAGTCTCGGCCTATCTCGATCTTTTTGCCCGGATCGGATCAGCCCGCCGCTGACAGCGTCCTGTCAGCAGACGGCACCTGAGTGCGACACCGGATTGCATTCTCGCGATCTGTGTTCATCCGTGCCCATCCGTGGTTAAAAAAATTCCCGCTCCCTCATCCTCCACCGCAAAGCCCGAGTGCATTCGGCTGCGCGGCGTCCGCCAAAACAACCTCAAAGGCTTCGATCTCGACGTGCCCCTCGGCCGCTACATCGCCGTCACCGGCCTGAGCGGCGCCGGTAAATCATCCCTCGTGTTCGACACCCTCCACGCCGAAGGCCAACGTCGCTACGTCGAGACCTTCTCGGCCTACACCCGCCAGTTTCTCGATCTGCTCGACAAACCCAAAGTCGATTCCATCGAAAACATCCGTCCGTCGATCGCCATCGAGCAGACCAACACCGTCAAGACCTCCCGCTCCACCGTCGGCACCATGACGGAGCTCACCGACTTCTTTAAAGTCTGGTTCAGCCACGTCGCCCAATGTTTCGATCCGACGACCGGGGAAAAGGTAGAGGACGACAATCCCCAAACCATCTGGGAAAAAACCTCCGCGGCCCACGCCGACCGCACGCTCCTCGTCTGCTTCAAAATCACCAAACCCGCGAATCTCACGTGGCCCGAGATCCTCACCAGCCTGAAGAACCAAGGCTACCTCCGCCTGCTCGTCGCAAACCAAATCCAAAAAATCGAAGACCTGCTCACCTCCTCGGTATCCGATCCCTCAACACACAACCCTCCGTTCTCAACTGCGTCCGCAATTTACGTCGTCCAAGACCGCCTCGCCGTCACCGCCGCCCACCAATCTCGTTTTCTCGAAGCCACCGAAACCGCCCTCCACTTCGGACAGAGCCAGGTCTTCTACTTCGCCTCCGACACGTTTACTCCGGCGGGCCATTTCTCCCGCGGCCTCCACTCGCCCGCGACCGGCCGCACGTTTCGCGCCGCCTCGCCCGCGTTATTTTCCTTCAACTCCCCTCTCGGTGCTTGCCCCAAGTGCCGCGGCTTCGGGCGCGTCATCGACATCGATTACCGTCTTACGGTCCCCGACCAATCCCTCTCCCTCGACGAGGGTGCGATCAAGTGTTGGGAGAGCGATATCTACGGTGAATCCAAGAAGGATCTCTACGTTTTCGCCCGGCAGAAAAAGATTCCCACCCACGTGCCGTTCGCCTCGCTCTCGCCGGAGCAGCAAGCCTTCATCATCGACGGCGAGCCCGGCTACGGCGAAGACAACGGGAAGCCTTGGCCGAAATATTGGTATGGCGTGAAGGGGTTTTTTCGGTGGCTCGAGAAGAGCACGTACAAGATGCACGTGCGCGTTTTCCTCGCCCGTTATCGCGCTTACAATCCTTGCCCCGCCTGCGATGGGCAGCGCCTCCAACCCGAAGCCTTGTGCTGGAAATGGCAGGGGCGCACGCTGCCCGTTCTCTATCAACTCCCCGTCAGCGAACTCCTCAACCTCCTTGGCCAGGGGTCATGGGGTCATGGTTCTTCCAGCGGCTCCGCCCACAGCGCCGATCTCGCCTTCGACTCCATCCGCACCCGTCTGCGTTACCTCGCCCAAGTCGGCCTCGCCTACCTTACGCTCGACCGCCAATCAAAGACGCTCTCCGGTGGCGAAGTCCAACGCGTCAATCTCACCTCCTGCCTCGGTACCTCGCTGATCGATACGCTGTTCGTCCTTGATGAACCCAGCGTCGGCCTCCACCCGCGCGACATCGATCGTCTCATCGCGATCATCCGCACGCTGACCGACGCCGGCAACACCGTCGTCGTGGTCGAGCACGACGAAGCGATGATCCGTGCCGCCGACCATGTGATCGAAGTCGGTCCCGAGCCCGGCAGCCGCGGGGGCCACATTATCTTCGAGGGCCCGGTCTCCGCTCTGCTCGCGTCACCCAACAGCATCACCGGCGCCTATTTTTCCGGCCGCGAAACCATTCCCGTACCCACCGCTCGTCGGCCCGTCGCCTCCGCCCTCAGGGGAGATGCCACGCCCCGGTCGCCTTCGCCGCGTTCGCTCGCCACCACGTGGCTCCATTTTAAAAACGCCACCAAACACAACCTCCGCAATCTCGATGTCCAGCTGCCTCTCGGCCGCTTGGTCTGCTTGTCCGGCGTCTCCGGCTCCGGCAAGTCCACCCTCCTCGACCACGTCATTTACCAAGGCCTCCTCGCCCAACGTCTCCAACTCACCGAAGACCCCGCCGTCATCGAGGCCATCACGCTGACCAGCGCTCAACCCTCAACGCTCAGCGCTCAACCCGCGCCCGCCACGGGCGCGTTCACCGAAATTCTGCTCGTTGACCAATCGCCGCTCTCGCGCACGCCGCGCTCCAATCCCGCCCTATACACCGAGGCGTGGGAACTGATTCGCGATCTTTACGCCGCCACGCCCGCCGCACTAGCCGCCGGCTTCAGCCCCTCGTCCTTTTCCTTCAACAGCGGCGACGGCCGGTGCGACCACTGCCAGGGCCTCGGCTACGAACGCGTCGAGATGCAGTTCCTCTCCGATGTTTTTGTCCCCTGCCCCGTGTGCGAAAGCCGCCGCTTCAAACCCGAGGTCCTCGCGATCCGTTGGTGCGACCTCTCCATCGCCGACCTCCTGGCAACGTCCGTCACCGACGCACTCCCGCTCTTCGCCGACCACACCGCGATCCACACGCGCCTCAGCTCCCTCGAGTCCGTCGGCCTCGGCTACCTCACGCTCGGCCAACCTCTCAACACCCTCAGCGGCGGCGAATCCCAACGTCTCAAACTCGTTCGTTATCTCGGTTCCTATACCGCCTCCGGCGCCCCGACCCCAGCCTCCCAATCCCCGGCCGCAGGAGGAGCCCTCCTCCTGCTCGACGAACCGACCACCGGCCTGCATCGCCACGACGTCAAACGTCTCCTCGCTGTCCTCCAAGCCCTCGTTGACCGTGGCCACAGTGTCGTGGTGATTGAGCACAACCTCGACGTCCTGAAGTCCGCCGATTGGCTCATCGAAATCGGTCCGGACGCCGGCGCGAATGGCGGCCGCATCGTCGCCGCGGGCACCCCCGAACACCTCGCCCACGCGCCCACCGCCACCGCCCCATTCTTGCGCGAGGCACTGGCCATTAGTCATCTATTAAATGACAAACCAATAAACGACCAAGAAAGTAATGAAACCGGTTGTCATTTATTAGATGACAACAGGGCTGCCTTCCCGGCCGCCGCTGAAGATCTCGCTCCGTACCTCCCGGCCGCCGCCGAAGATCCCGCTCCTTACCTCACCTCCTCCGGCGCTCCGCTCTCCGCTCTCAACGCTGCGGTCTCAACTCCGGCCTCTGCGCATGCTTCCTCCCTGCGCATCGAAGGCGCCCGCGAGAATAACCTCAAAAATATTTCCCTCTCCATCGCGCACCGCCAACTCACCGTGGTCACCGGCGTTTCCGGCTCAGGAAAATCGACCTTGGCTTTCGACATCGTCTTCGCCGAGGGCCAGCGCCGCTTCATGGAATCGATGTCGCCCTACGCGCGCCAATTCGTCGAACAGCTCCCCCGCCCCGCCGTCGACCGCCTCACCGGAATTCCGCCCACCGTCGCGATCGAACAACGCATCACCCGCGGCTCTCGCAAATCCACCGTCGCGACGATCACCGAAGTCGCCCAATACCTCCGCCTCCTCTACGCGCGGCTGGGCACTCAACATCACCCCGAGACCGACAAGCCCGTCACCCCGCTCTCTCCCGGCCAACTCCGCGCCCTCCTCACCCGCGTGCTCGCCACACCGGCCGCGCGCAGCGCGAAACACCTCTACCTCTGCGCTCCACTCATCCGCGGTCGCAAGGGTCACCACCAGCCCATCGCCACTTGGATCGCTAACCAGGGCTACGAACTCATGCGCGCCGACGGCAGACTCACCCGCGTCGACTCCTTTCAGAAACTCGATCGTTACAAAGAGCACGACATCGAAGTCGTCATCGCCGACCTGAAGGCCGAGCACCCAGCGCCACCAGCCAAGAGCAAAACCAAGGCGCTGAAGTCTGGCGCTCAGCTCGCAACACTCAACGCTCAGCTCGCAACGTCCGGCTCACCCCTCTCCGCTCTGGACGCTCAGCTCACCACCGCCCTCCACGTCGGCAAGGGCTCGTGTTTCCTGCTCACCCCCAAGGGCGAGGTGCTCTCGTGGTTCTCCACCACCCGCACCGACATCGAAACCGGTGAGAGCTTTCCGGAGCTCGATCCGAAAAATTTCTCGTTCAACTCCCCGCGCGGTTGGTGCCCCACCTGTCGCGGCCACGGTCGCGTTTTCCCGTGGATGCTCGAACCGGTCGACGACCAAGACTCCAAGGACGATCCCGCCGCCCGCCTCCGCGAATTCGGCATCGATTCAGCCGACGATCTGTCTGACTCCGGTTCAGCGTGCCCCGAATGCCACGGCGCCCGCCTCAACCGCATCGGCCGCTCCGTCAAACTCCACGTCCGTCCAGACCCCAAGCCCCAAACTCGAGCCCCCAAATCCCAGACCCCACATCCCAAACCCGACACCCCGCCGCGCCCCGCGGCTCTCTCCCTCCCCGCACTCCTCGCCGCTACCCCAGCGCAACTCTTGGCGCACCTCCGATCCCTCGAACTCGACGCCCGCGGCAAACTCATCACGCAAGACATCGTCCCGCAGATTGAGGAACGCCTGAAGTTTCTCGACCACGTCGGCCTCGGTTACCTCTCGCTCGACCGTCCCACCGACACGCTCTCGGGCGGCGAATCCCAGCGCATTCGCCTCGCCGCCCAGCTCGGTACAAATCTCGCCGGGGTCCTCTACGTCCTCGACGAACCCAGCATCGGCCTCCACGCCCGCGACAACGATCGCCTCATCGAGACGCTACAGACGCTCCGCGCTAAGGGGAACACGCTCCTCGTCGTCGAGCACGACGAAGACCTCATGGCGCGCGCCGACCGCATCATCGACCTCGGCCCAGCCGCCGGCATTCATGGTGGCGAACTGCTCGCTCACGGTACGCCGGCCGAAATTCGCGCGAGCGCCCATTCCCTCACAGGTATCTTTCTGGCCAAGGGCATCGTGCACCCCCTTCGCGGCACCTACCGTCCGCTCTCTGCTCCGCCCCGGTCCGCCTCCAAGCCCAAATCCAAAGTCTCCGCGCCCGCGCCCGCGCCCACCCCGCTCACGCTCTCCGGCGTCTCGTTCCGCAATTTAAAAAACTTCGATCTCCATCTTCCTTCCGGTCGTCTCATTATGGTCGCCGGTCCCAGCGGCGCGGGCAAATCCACGCTCTTCCGCGACGTCCTTCAACCCGCCGTCGCCCACGCGATCAAAACGAAGAACCCCAGACTCACCGGCCGCGACTTCGTCACAGCCACCGGCTTCGCTGCCGAGGGTTCACCTTCGCCCTTCACCACCCTCACGGGGGCCAGCGCCTTTCGCTCCGTCATTGAGGTTGATCAATCCCCCATCGGAAAAACTCCGCGCTCCACCCCCGCCACCTACCTGGGCATTTTCGATCTCATCCGCCAATTCTTCGCCGCGCTCCCCGAGTCAAAGATTCGTGGATACGCCGCCGGCCGCTTCTCGTTCAACACCGCCGGCGGCCGTTGTCCGACCTGTGACGGCGCCGGTCGCATCAAGCTGGAGATGGCGTTCATGCCTGACACTTATCTCCCCTGCGATGATTGCCGTGGCTCGCGCTATAGTCCCGACCTCAACACGATTGCTTGGAAGGGAAAGACGATCGGCCAAGTCCTCCAACTCACGTTCGAAGAGGCGGCCCAGTTCTTCGATTTCCATTCGCAGCTCTCGCAGGTCTGCCGTCTCATGGTCGATTGCGGCCTCGGTTATCTCACGCTCGGTCAGTCCTCACCCACCCTTTCCGGCGGGGAGGCCCAGCGCCTCAAACTCGTCACCGAACTTGCCGCCGGGCTCGCCACCTACCGCGAACGCTCCCGCGGCACCTCGCCCCGCAATCTCTACTTACTCGAAGAACCGACGATCGGTCTCCACCTCAGCGACTGCGAAAAACTCATCGGCGTCCTGCACTCGCTCGTCGATCAGGGCCACACGGTCGTTGTCATCGAACACCACCTCGACCTGCTGGCCGAAGCGGACTATATTATCGAACTCGGTCCGGTGGGCGGCCCCGAAGGCGGCGAACTCCTCTATCAGGGCGAACTCGCCGGGCTCCTCACCATGAAGCGCAGCCCGACCGCCCCCTACCTCCGCGCGAAATTAAAGTAGCGCCGACTTCAGTCCGCCTTCCGCGTTGTCCCCATCACCTCTGCAACGCCAAAGCGGACCGACCCGTCCGCTTTGATTCCCCGCCGCCCCGCTGCACTCACGGCGTGCCCGTTCGCCGCGGCTAGCAGCCCGAGCGACGCGACGCGTCCGTCGACCGTCTGCGTCATCGCCTACTTTCGCCTTCCCCTCAGCAATCCCCGTGCTTCACTAAGACTTCTTGGTCAGTACCAACGTCTCAATTTCCCGTCCGCCCGCTCATCTTTCTCTCATGAATACCACCATCAGCGCCATTACCGCCCGCGAAATTATCGACTCCCGTGGCAATCCCACGGTCGAAGTTGACGTCAAACTTGCCTCCGGCCACTTCGGCCGTGCCGCGGTTCCTTCCGGTGCCTCCACCGGCGAACACGAGGCCATCGAGCTCCGCGATGGCGACAAGGCCCGCTACGGCGGCAAGGGCGTCCAGAAGGCTGTGGGCAACATAAAGGGGAAGATCGCCCCCGCGCTCCTCGGCTTCGACGCCTTCGACCAGACCGGCGTTGACCGCGCCATGATCAAGCTCGATGGCACGAAGACCAAGGCCAAGCTCGGCGCCAACGCCATCCTCGGCGTCTCCCTCGCCACTGCGAAGGCCGCCGCTTCCGCCGCTGGCATTCCCCTCTACAAATACATCGGCGGCCCGAACGCCAAGGTGCTCCCCGTTCCTTTGATGAACATCATGAACGGCGGCGCGCACTCCGACGCTCCGATCGACTTCCAAGAGTTCATGATCGTCCCGAAGAACTTCAATTCGTTCTCCGAAGCTCTCCGCGCCGGCGCCGAAGTGTTCCACTCCCTCAAAAAGGTGCTCAAATCCAAGGGTCTCCAGACTGCCGTCGGTGATGAAGGCGGCTTTGCCCCCAACCTCGCTTCCACCACCGACGCCCTCGACGCCATCGCCGAAGCGGTCAAGGGCGCCGGCTACAAACTCGGCAAGGACATCTTCCTCGCCCTCGACGTCGCCGCCTCCGAGTTCTACGTGAAGGAAAAGAAAACCTACGTCTTCAAAAAGTCCGATCAACGCAGCTTCACCGGCGCCGAATTCGTCGCCTACTATCAAGACCTCTGCGCCAAATACCCCATCGTCTCGATCGAGGACGGCTGCGCCGAAAACGACTGGGCCACTTGGAAGAAACTCACCGACGCCCTCGGCGACAAAGTGCAGCTCGTCGGCGACGATCTCTTCGTCACCAACGTAGACTTCCTCCAAAAGGGTATCGATACCGGTACCGCCAACTCGATTCTCGTGAAGGTAAACCAAATCGGTTCCCTGACCGAGACCCTCGACTCCATCGCTCTCGCCCAGCGCAACAGCTACACGACCATCATCTCGCACCGCTCAGGCGAGACCGAGGACGTGACCATCGCCGACATCGCCGTCGCGACCAACGCCGGTCAGATCAAGACGGGGTCCGCCTCCCGCACCGACCGCATCGCAAAATATAATCAGCTCCTCCGCATCGAAGAAGAGCTCGGCGCTTCCGCCATTTACGGCGGCACGCGCTAAGCAAGCAGAGCGGACTGCAGTCCGCCGGTTCTTTCAGCGACACAGTCCACTCAGGCCGGGTCTCACGACCCGGCCTTTTTCCTGTCCATCCGGAACGCACCCGCTCAGGCGCCCTCCCAGCGGATGCATCCTTGTGTCGCCCGCGCCACCTCACCAACGTCCGCCCTTATCATGAACGCCCGCCGCCTGTCGCTCGCCGTCCTCGTCGCCAGTTTCGCCACACTCGGCTTTTCCGCCGAGGAAGAGGCCGTGAAAAAACCAACCCGCAACGAGGCGATGCGCGCCAAGATGGTCGAAGACGCCAAGAATCAAGCGGCCAAACCCGCGGTGCCGACGGCCACGAAGTCCTCTGCTGCGAACGCGAAAGTTCCGGGCGCTCCGGCCGAGCCGCCAAGCCCCATCTCAGCGGCCACGCCAGCTGACCCCAGTCCTCCGACCAAAGCCCCTGACGAGCCCGCCACGATTTTACCCAAAATAGAAGTCAATCGTAGCAAACTCCATCCCCTCGCCCGCGAGCTTTACGAAAAAGAAAGAGAGATCGCGCGGGAGAAACCACTCACCAAGCCCACCGAGTTGGACAAGGCGCTCAACCATCCCAAAGTCTCCGTCCCTTTATTCGGCGGCCAATCGACCGCCTCCCGCGCCTCGGTCGCCAGCGAGCGCACCAGCCTCCTCGAAGCCGAGGCCGACTTGATCGAGGAAATCGGCCGGGCCAGAACCAAGGAACAGCAAGCAGAACTCCGCAAACAGCTCGACGAACTCAAAAAAATCCGCCGCGAGCTGGAGCACGCCGTCCGCTAGCGCGTTCACTCCGCCCGCAAGATGTAGCCGCGCAGATATTCGCTCTCCATCATCGTCACCAGCACCGGATGATCCGGTGGTTGGTGGCTCCACTCGACGACTCGCACCTTGCGTTTTGCGTCCGTCGCCGCATCGGCAATCACCCCGCGGGTCTCCGCATCCTGCATGTGATGCGAACACGTATAGGTCGCGAGCACGCCGCCGGGCGCGAGCCTTTGGAGCGCACGCAAATTGATTTCCTTATAACCCCGCAACGCCCCTTCGAGCGCGCTCTTCGATTTCGCAAACGGTGGCGGATCGAGCACGATCACGTCCCACAATCCGTCGCCTGCGCGCACGGGGTCGTTGAACCAGTCGAACACGTTGGCGACCACAAATCGGGCCGTCGCCGCCACGCCATTCCGCTCCGCATTGCGCTTGGCCGCGCCGATCGCGTCGAACGCACTGTCGAGCCCAAGCACTTCCTTCGCACCCGCCCGCGCCGCGTGCAGCCCGAACGCGCCCTGATTGCAGAACGCATCGAGCACCCGCTTCCCCGCGCAATACTTCGCTACCGCCGCATGCTGCGGCCGCTGGTCGAGATAGAATCCCGTCTTCTGCCCGCTCTGCAGATCGAGCCAGTAGTCAAATCCGTCAATCGTCACCCAACGCGGTTCCCAAGGATTTCCGGACCGCGTATGCACTTCCATCGGCAAACCTTCAAGGCGCCGAATCGGTGCATCGTTGCGAAAAATAATCTCCGCCGGCTGCACCACTTCCGCCAGCATGTCCCCGACCAATGCAGCCCGCTTCTCCATCGCTGCCGTCTGGATCTGGACGACCAAGGCGTCGCCAAACTGGTCCACGACGAGACCCGGCAAATCATCCGACTCCGACCACACCAAGCGCCGGTTGCTGCCCGCCTCCCGCCGCGCCACCGCACGCTCGATCGCGCCGCGGATGAACGCTCCGTTCAGCGCCCCGCGCTCGCGACTGAAGCGTCGCCAAATGATCTGCGACTTCGAATTGTAGATTCCGCTCCCGAGAAACCGGTCAGCCCGGTCGCGGCACTCGACCACCTCGCCGTCATGTTCAGCCGGCAAGAGCGCCTCGACTTCGTTGGCAAAGACCCACGGATGTCCGCTGAGGACGCGAGGCTTGGCGTTAGGTTTGAGTTTGAGCGTAGGAGTGCTGACCACAGCGCCACCCTTGCGGGTTCACGCCGCGCCGCGACGAAAAAATTTCGCCGCCCTGAAATCGTCGTCCCGCGCGTTGAACCGATTGGCGACGCGGGGCGCCGGCCACGCCCTCACGATCCCGAGCGCACCCAACCGTGCGCGATACCTTGCGCTGCACGGGTCCGGGAGTGTGCAGGGCTGATCATTCGTTTGCCCCTCCATTCATCGGGCTCACTGCACGCAGACTGCCAGGCCGGGCACCCTGCGAACTTGCCCGCGAAGGAACAGAGGCAACGGCATGACGGCCGATTGGAAACAACGAGGAACTGGCAATGATTTTTCCCGCAGATTCCGGGTTCGGCAGATTAAAGCCGCTGCTCAGAATTCCGCGGAACCCTGAATCAGTGGAGATTCCTGTCAGGACCGACCGAAGAAATAGTCTTCCCCCTGCGCCTCCGGCCCCTTTCCTTTGCCCCTTACGCCATGTCGCCCGCCCAAGAAATCGCCCGCCGCCGCACCTTCGCGATCATTTCGCACCCTGACGCGGGTAAGACCACGCTCACGGAAAAATTCCTCCTTTACGGCAACGCCATCCATCTCGCCGGCACCGTCACGGCCCGGAAAAACCAGCGCGCCACCGCCTCCGACTGGATGGAACTCGAGAAGCAACGCGGAATCTCCATCTCCTCAACGGTCCTCCAATTCGACTACGCCGGTTGCGCCGTCAACCTCCTCGACACTCCGGGTCACAAAGATTTCTCCGAAGACACCTATCGCGTCCTCACCGCAGTCGATGCCGTTGTCATGGTCATCGACGCAGCCAAGGGCATCGAGGCGCAAACCCGCAAACTCTTCGAAGTCTGCCGTCGCCGCGGCGTCCCGATTTTCACGTTCATGAACAAGTGCGACCGCCCCACGCGCAACGCCCTTGAACTCCTCGACGAACTCGAAACCGTCCTCGGCCTCCAATCCTCTCCCGTCATCTGGCCCCTCGGCAACGGCCCGTCCTTTCGTGGCGTGTTCGACCGGCGCTCCCGCGAAGTCCACCTCTTCGAGCGCGTCGCCGGCGGAAAATTTCAGGCCCCCGTCAACGTCACGTCCCTCGAAGATCCCGCCGTCCGCGCGAAACTCGACGACTACACGTTCGATCAAGTCACCGAGCAACTCGCCATGCTCGACGGCGCCGGGCACCCCTTCGACCTCGCCGCCATCCGCGCCGGTCAACAAACCCCCGTCTACTTCGGCAGCGCGGTCAATAATTTCGGGATTCAGCTCCTCCTCGATGGTTTCCTCCAAGACTCCATCCCGCCCCAGCCGCATACATCCGCGAGCGGTGGGAACGAGACGCTCGCGGGGCGTTCGTCGGTCACCGTCGGCTCGGAGCCTGCGGCCGCCCGCAGCATTCCCGTCGATCACCCGAAGTTCTCCGCCTTCGTGTTTAAGATTCAGGCCAACATGGACCCCAAGCACCGCGATCGCATCGCGTTCGTCCGCATTTGCTCCGGCAAATTCGAGCGCGACATGACCGTCATCCATCAGCGCAGCGGCCGCACCATTCGCCTATCTTCTTCCCATAAACTGTTCGGCCAGGATCGCGAAACCGTCGATGAAGCCTGGCCCGGCGACGTCATCGGCCTCGTCGGCCACGACAGTTTCCGGATCGGTGACACCCTAACCGAGGACAAATCCATCCGCTATGACGAGATTCCGCGCTTCCCGCCCGAGGTCTTCACGTTCATCGCCAACCCCACCCCCTCCGACGCAAAAAAATTCCGCGCCGGACTTGAACAGCTTCTCCAAGAGGGCGTCGTCCAATCTATCACGCTCCGCGCCGGCATGACGACCTCCACGCTCCTCGCCGCCGTCGGCACCCTGCAATTCGAAGTCGTCCAATGGCGCCTCCAAGCCGAATATGGTGCCGAGTCCCGCCTCGATGTCTCGCCATGGAGCCTGATGAAGTGGCTCGCACCCGCCGACCCCGCGCAAAAACTCCCCGATCCCTCCCTCTTTTTGGTGCCCAGTGGGGTCGCCTTCGGCGCGGACAAACTCGACCAGACTGTCGCCCTGTTCCCCAGCGAATGGACGATGCGTTATTTTGCGGAAAAAAACCCCGCCGTCCGTCTCCACGACCTCCCGCTCGAGCAGACCACACTGTAAACGACGGCGGCGCGCCGCGACGTCGTTGCGCGGAATCTCCGGATTCTGCTCGCTCCGGCGAAAAAAACTTTCTCCCTTTCGCAGATGATTTTTCTGCGCCGCTTGCTCTTGATCGCCACCGCCGTCGCCCTCGCGCCATTGGCCGCCGCCGCCGCCAAGAGCAAATCCACGCGCCCCGCCGAAACCGATCAGGCCACCGCCTACAAAGGAGCGATCGTCACCGACGCCGCAACCGGTGCCGTCCTCTACGAGGACCGCGCCGACTACGAGGGCCCGCCCGCCAGTATGACCAAACTCATGACGTTTGCCGTGCTCCACGACAAACTCGTCGCAGGCAGTCTCTCCCTCGCCGCGCCCGTCCGTATCATGAATGAGGATAACATCGGCGGCACCCAGGTCTTCCTCGATCCGCGCGAGACGTTTCCCGTCGAAGAACTCATCTACGCGATGATGATCCAATCCGCCAACGACGCCTCCCGCGCCCTCGCCCGTTTCTCCGCCGGTTCGGTCCCGGCCTTTGTAGAGCTAATGAACGCCAAGGCCCGCCAGCTCGGCATGACTCACACCACTTTCCGCACGCCGCACGGACTCCCGCCCTCCAGCCGCCGCCTCGCGGACACCGATCTCACCACGCCGCGTGACTACGCCATCCTCTGCCGCCACTTGGTGGTTAATACCACGGTACTGAAGTATGCGTCGGTGAAAAACCGCGACTTCGGTCCCAGCCGCGCGAAAGGCCCGATGAAAATGGAGAACCACAATAAGCTCCTCGGTAAAGTTAGCGGGGTCGATGGCCTCAAGACCGGCTTTACCGCCGCCGCCAGCTACTGCATCAGCCTCACCGCCGAACGTAATGGCCGCCGTATTATCGTCGTGATTATGGGCTCACTCGGGCCCGGCGGCCTGATCGACAAAGGCAAGGCCCGCGACCTCAAGGCCGTCGAGCTCATCGAGCGCGGCTTCGCAGCCTTGCCAGTCGGCGGCCCCTCCTTTGCCCCGGCGCACCCCGTGGACCACTCCCCCCTAGCCCTCGCGCCCCAGCCCCCGACGATCAAGACCGCCGCGCCCACCGAGGCCGACCAGCCCGTCATCAAGTTCTCGATACCAGCCCCGAAAAAATAATTCGCGCGTGGTGCGGTCGGGTGCAACCCGGAGTCAAGTCAGCTGGCTAGCCGTCGGCGTGGCCCAGGCTTCTCGCCCGCTCGCCCGA
>Ga0209550_10000148_pt1 | contig 58281 bp, 38 predicted proteins | sample LauGreSuBDMM15SN_2_FD_187567 | JGI IMG/M metagenome (GOLD analysis project Ga0209550, IMG submission 187567) | Freshwater lake microbial communities from Lake Michigan, USA - Su13.BD.MM15.SN (SPAdes) (version 5) | ecosystem: Environmental > Aquatic > Freshwater > Lake | place: Lake Michigan... | reverse complement strand
ACAATCAGACGTTTTCCGGAATAATTTTCGTGCGCGTCGTGATTCATGCGAGTTCAACTCAGCTCATGACTGCGGTTCTCGCAATCCTAGCAGCAGGGTTTCGCGAGATCGCCCAAGCCGGGCCTTCATCGTCCCGTGCTGCCGCCGTGTCGAAGGGACTCGCGTCCTCATCGCGTCGGCGGCCACCCACCCCGCGCACGCAGCGATCCAAAATCCCTTCGACCCGACCTGTTGGCGCGCCCGTCATCGGCCCGGCGATGGCCCTTCGCGAGCCGGCTGACCGCATGCTTGATGGCCTCAAAGCGCCGCCCATCTCCTCTTCGTTGAGGGTAAGCCTTTCGCCGATCACGCTGGTTGCCATGGCCCGCCGCTTACCTTCGCCTATTTTTATTTGGGGTAACCCCCAGCACTCACACCTCACCATGATCCCGCCCAGCAGCCCCAGCTCCATTCCGTCGATTGCCCTCGCGATCATCGCCGTCCTCGGAGCCGCGCGGCTTTCCTTCGCACGCTTGAAGTTTTCCGCCAAAAACGGGCGCCGTTCCCGCGACCGCCGCCCAGCTTCCCTGGCCTCTCCTACTCAATGAAACCCTACGATTTCCTCATCCTCGGCGGCGGCAGCGCCGGCTTCAACGCCGCCCGCGTCGCCGTTTCCCTCGGTCTCCGCACCGCCATCGTCGACGGTGCCCGCGACCTCGGGGGGCTCTGTATCCTTCGCGGCTGTATGCCTTCCAAGACGCTCCTTTACATGGCTGAAGTTCTCCATCTCGCGCAGAAAGGAACCACGTTCGGCCTCAAAATTCCCTCCGCCCGTGCCGACATGAAAGCCATCCATGCGCGGAAGAAAAAAATCATCGGCGAGTTCGCCGCTTACCGAGAACAGGCGCTCGCTGCCGGCCAATTCGACCTCATCCGCGCCCACGCTCGTTTCCTCGATCCGCACACGGTCGAGCTCTCCGACGGACGTCGGCTCAGCGCCCAACACATCCTCATCGGCACCGGCTCAAAAATCAGCGTCCCGCCCGTGCCGGGTCTCGCCGAATCCAAATTCTGGACCAGCGACGACGTCCTCGATCTCGATTTCATCCCCAAGAGCGTGATCGTCCTCGGCGGCGGCATTGTCGCCTGCGAACTCGCCCAGTTCCTCAGCCGCATCGGCAGTCGCGTCACGCTGATACAACGCAGCGCCCACCTCCTGCGCGACCACTCCGCGGCTGCGGCGACCGTGGTTCAACAGGCCTTCGTTGATGAGGGGATCGAGCTTTTCACCGGCACGAAGCTCGAACGCATCACGACCGACCGTCGCGGCGTCACCGTCGAGTTTCTCCATGACGGAAAAAAAATCACCCGGCGCGCCGCGCACCTGTTCAACGCGCTCGGCCGCGAGCCGAATACCGGCACCCTAGATCTCGCCGCCGCCGGCGTCCGCGCCCGCCCCAACGGCCAGATCATCACGAACCGCTGGCAGCAAACGAACGTGCCGCACATCTACGCGGGCGGTGATTGCTCCGGCCCCGTCGAAATCGTCCACGTCGCCATCCAACAGGGCGAACTCGCCGTCCGCCACGCCGCCGGCGTGAAAAAAATCAAATCCATCGATTGGTCGCTCCTCCTCAATGTCGTCTTCACCGACCCTCAGCTCGCCACCATCGGCCGCCTTGAACGCGAACTCGACGCAGCCGGCACGCCTTACCTCGTCGCGAGCTATCCGTTCAACGACCACGGCAAATCCATTCTCATGGACGCGAACTACGGCTACGTGAAGGTCATCGCCGAGCCGGAGCGCGGCCGTATCCTCGGTGCCGAAATCGTCGGCAAAGACGCGGGCGAACTCATCCATCTTTTCAGCGGCCCGCTCGCGATGAAAGCCACCGTCTTCGATTTACTCCGCGCGCCGTGGTATCATCCAACCCTCGCCGAAATCATCACGTATCCTCTCGAGGAGATTGCCGAGACCCTTTCGAAACGAAGCTCAAATCCGTAGCGCCGATTGCTCTCCGCGGCGCGTGCGGCTGCGCGGCCTCGGCCACCACGCGGCCGCGGTAAAATGAGCGCGGCCCGTTTCATCAAAATCGATGTCGCCCGTCATCGCCCTCCCGGCGGAAATCAATCGCCCGCTCTTTTCCGTCGCTCTTCGCGCACCTAGCGCGCGATTGCCAACAGATCAGCCAGCTCCACGCGCTTCTCATAGAGCGCCTTGCCGACGATCACTCCGTCCAAATTTGCGTAGCGTCGCGCGAGCTCTGCCAACTTCACCACGTCCTCGCGACGGCTCACTCCGCCGCTCGCGATCACATTGAATTTTCCCGCGTTCAACATCGCCTCTTGCGCCGCAAAATTCGGTCCCGTCAACATTCCGTCGGTGCCGATGTCCGTGTAGATGATGGTCCGCACGCCCACCGCATCCATCCGCTTCGCGAGATCGAGCGCACCCGTGCCCGTCGTATCCACCCAGCCCTTCACCGCGACCTTGCCGTCCTTTGCATCGATGCCGACCGCGATCTTATCGCCAAACGCCTCCACCAGTTCGGCCACGAAACGCTCGCTTTCCGCGGCGCGCGTGCCGATCACCACGCGACTCACGCCGAACCCCAGCGCCCGCTCCACCGCGGCGCGCGTGCGCAGGCCGCCACCGAGTTCCACCTTCATCCCGATCGCCGCGATCGCCTGCACCTCTGCGAGATTCTGCGGCTCGCCCGCAAAGGCTCCGTCGAGGTCCACAACGTGGACCCACGCACTGCCGGCCGCGCAAAACTGCGCGGCCACGTCGGCCGGATTCGCCGCATACACGGTCTCTTGGTCGGCACGCCCTTGGAGCAGCCGCACAGCGCGGCCACCTTTGATGTCGATGGCGGGATAAATGATCATACGAAGAAACGCTTTGCGCCCGGACATCGGGGTGCGAGAATAAAACCGATGTCGACCTACCAAGTCCCTGTTTTTCTTTCCGAACTTCTCCATGCCCGTTCGCCCTCAGGCTACGAGGCCGAGGCCCAGGCCGTCTTTGACCGCCATGTGAAACCTGCCGCCGACGCCTACACCGGCGACGCCCTCGGCAATCGCCTCGCCACGCTCAACCCCAAGGGCGACCCCGTCCTCATGCTCGCCGGTCACATGGACGAACTCGGCCTCATCCTCACCTACGTCAACAAGGACGGCTTTATCTACTTCGATACGATCGGCGGTCACGACCGCACCATTATCTCCGGCCGCCGCGTAATCATTCAAACCGCCCACGGCACCGTCAAGGGCGTCACCGGCAAACGCGCGATCCACCTCATGGAGGACGCCGACCGCAAAAAGGTCCCCGAGATTCACGAGATCTGGATCGACATCGGCGCTCGCACAAAAAAAGACGCCCTCGCCCGCATCGCCATCGGTGACGTCGCCACCTACGACCACGAATTTGAACTGATTCACGGCAGCGTCGGCACCGCCCGCGCCTTCGATAATAAAGTCGGCGCCTATGTGGTTGGAGAAACCCTGATCCGGCTCGCGAAGGACAAGGATCGCAAGAAACTCGCCGCCAAAGTCGTCGCAGTCGCGACGTCCCAAGAGGAAATCGGCTGCCGCGGTGCGACCACTGCCGCGCACGCCGTCGATCCCCACATCGCCCTCGCTGTCGACGTCGGCCACGCCACCGATCACCCCGACTGTGACAACCGTAAATACGGTGAGACGACGCTCGGTGGCGGCCCCATCCTCTGCCGCGGCGCCAACATCAACCCAAAGATTTTCGCGCGCCTCGTCGCCGCTGCGAAAAAATTAAAAATCCCCTACCAGATCGAAGCCGACCCCCGCCCGACAGGCACCGATGCTCGCGCTATCCAAATGGGCCGGGGCGGCGTCGCGACGGGCCTCGTCAGCATTCCGCTCCGCTACATGCACACCCCCAGCGAAGTCGTCGATCTGGAGGATGTGGAGCGTTGCGTTCAGCTCTTCGTCGAGTTCACTAAAGGCCTCGAAAAGGGCGACTACGCCCACTGGTAAGCCCCCCACCTCCCGCCTCTTTTTTATCCATGAACTACCGCCCACTCCTCGCCGCGCTTTTCCTTTGTTTCGGAACGCTCGTCCCCTCGCTCGCTCAGGAAACCGCTCCTGCGTCCACCCCGCCGGTCGCCGACCTCAAAATTCTGGTCGATCAGATCCAAGCCAAGCTCCGCGCCGGAAAATCCTCCGCCGCCGATCTCGCCCCCGAACTTGCCGCGTTCGATGCCTTGCTCACCAAATACGCCACCCAGCGGACCGACGACGTGGCCCAAATTCTCTTCATGCAGGCGACACTCTACGGACAGGTGCTCAATGATGCGGAAAAAATGAGCGCATTGCTCAATCGGCTGAAGGTCGATTTCCCAGGCACCAAACCCGCCGCCGCTGCGGACAGCGCGCTGACGGCACTTGATCGCCGAGCCAAAGCCAAAGAAGCGAGCGCCTCCCTCGTCGGAAAATCCGCCCCCCAGCTCCACTTTAAATGGGCCACCCTCCCCGGCCTCAAGACACTGGCCGACCTCAAGGGGAAAGTCGTCGTCCTCGATTTTTGGGCCACGTGGTGCGGCCCTTGCGTCTCGTCGTTTCCGCAGGTCCGCGAGCTCACCGCCCATTACAAAGACCTCGCTGTGGTGGTCCTCGGCGTCACCAGTATTCAGGGTTCCATTTCCGGTCTTCAGCCCCAGCGCATCGACACCAAGGGAGATCCGCAGAAGGAAATGGCTCTCATGAGCGACTACATCAAGGCCAAGGAAATCACATGGACGATCGGTTTCAGTGACGAAGAAGTTTTCAACCCCGACTATGGCATCACCGGCATCCCCCACATGGCCATCATCGCGCCCGACGGCACGCTGCGCCACACGGGCTTGCATCCGGCGATGCCCCACGCCGAGAAAGTTGAAAAAATCGACGCACTCCTCAAGGAATTCAAACTCCCCACGCTGGCCACCGCTGTCGTCCCCTAGCGGACCTTTGACCCTCGGCTGAGCGGCCCACTCAACTCCGCTCCCTCATTCGTTTCGCAGTCGCAACCCTCTAGGCGGGTATCGTCGTACATGAAAGAGCGGACTGACGCTCGGTCGGCATCGGCCATGGTTACGTCAACGCCGCTCCGGAAGCATTCCGGCGCACCCTAAAGTCCGAGCCCGGACTGGATGCGGCGATCCTTGGGAGCCCACCCACCAAAACAAGTTTTGGTCCCGACGGGAAGAAACCGGAGAGCATGTTCCGAGTTGTTGGGCCCGCCGGTCTGCGGCTTGGAAAATCTTCCTACCCATAAAATCTTCCTCCCCTGAATCCGGCAGTTTTTCCGGGATTTTTTCGGGAAAACGATTGAGCTTTGCCGGGCGGAGGGAATTGAACGGGTGGAAGATCTCGGCCCCGAGCCCCGGACTTTTAGGGAGGAAAATTTTGTTGGTAGGAAAATTTTTCGGAGACTGACCAGCCCGCTTTTTCGAGTTCGTACCTCTAAAATCTTCCGACCACCGGATCGGAGTGCAGCGATCTGCGATCGGCCGAGGGCAGGAAGATGAGTGAGGCAGAAGGATCTTCGATCCCCGGATCGGCGTTTGGCATGGCTGGGTGGGCGGCGTCACCGGGGAGGACGCTGTCAAAGACGTCGCCGCACGGTTATCGTGCTGCCGTCGATCGTGACGCACGCGTTCTGCAGGTAGCGACCACTCGATTCGTTGAAGACCCGGCCTGCGATCACGCCGGGCGCCAAGTCTTGCCCAAGCTAATCGCCGCCGCGGCCAGCCCACCGCAGAGCAGAACAACCCCGCGCAGCCATGGCTTCGCAGGGGTATCCTGAGGGCTCATCGTGGGTGTTTGCTTAGAGTGGACCGGGTCGGGGGCTTCCAGCGGAGGCCGGGCGTGACTCAGACGGCGACGAGTTCCTTGTCCAGAAACGCGCGCGCCTTGCCGAGTTCCGTCGTGACGTCCTGCACACTCGACCCCAGCGCGGAGCCGCGGGGCGAGGGATGCATGAAAATCGAGGTGTAGCCGTTGAATTTTTTTCGCTTCAGCGCCGCGAGCATCGGCTTGAAATCGAGCGGGCCGACACCAGGGAGCTGGCGCTTCTGCTTCGAGGGCGCGAGGTCGCCGCTGCCATCGCCGAACTGCCATGCGTAGTAATAGAAAATCTTACCCGCCACATCATCGACCAACTTGCCGAGCAACTCCGCGTCCTGCGGCAGGTGAAACGGCGCAAACGAAATGCCGACGTGTTTCTCTCTAATCTCCTCGGCGAGGATGCGCACCCCAGCGGGCGTCTCGAGCAGGCCGTTGAGGTGATTCTCGATCGCGAGCTCCACCTTAAGCTCACCGGCCACTCCGATGATCGGCTTCAGTTTCTCGAGCGATTCGCGGATGGCTGTCCGTAGCGCGGCTCCGCGCAGATCTTTTCCGCCGGGAACATTGGGGAAGCCGGCGACGATCTGGTTGCCGCCAAACTTCAGCATCGCGCGCATGTGCGGCTCGCACTTGCCGAAGCCGGGATCCATGCAGGTGTAGCAACTCACCTTCACAGCGTGCTGCTTGAGAATTGCGGCAAACTTCTCGTGTCCCAGGTAGTCGATCTGCTCGCGCTGATTGCCCCAGCGCCCGGCCCATACGTCGAGCCCTTCATAACCGGCACTTTTCACCTCTGGCACGATATCCTGAATCGGCAGCGCGCCATACTGATTCGTCGAAAGCACATAGCGCAGCTTGAACGGCGCCGGCTCGGCGGCTTGCAGCAACGGGCGTCGACCCACGGCTAACGCGACGGCCACACCCGCTCCGGTGCGGACGAAAGTACGGCGAGAGAGACGATGCACGGCAGGGGCAGAGGTATTCACAGGGAAAGTGGCGATGAAAAAGGGAACCGCCAAAGCACCTCCACCGAACCTGAATCTGCTCAAGGAAGCAAATCATCCGATCTGTTACGGCGGCGAGCTGTTGCGGCGACCCTAGCCCGCATTAATTACACTTTTCTGAAGAAAATCTTTTTTCACAGAGCGCACCGAGGTCCGAACCGAGGTCACGGAGCCAAACCTTGTCCGCTCTGTGACTTCTGTGGGCTGGGCTCCGTGCTCTCTGTGAAATGCATAGGGTCAAGTCGGGTGTGAAATTTTGGGCTAGCGTTCGAAGGCGCGCTCGGTCTCCAGGGTGATCGCGCCGGCGGGCGCAGCGGCATTTTGATCGGCGCTGGTGGTGTCGTTGACCTCGCTGCGGTCGAGCGCATTGACGGAGACCTCGCCGAAGCTGAAGGAACGCGCGCGCGCACCTAGGGAACGCCCCTCGCTCCCGCTTGCGGGCTACGCGGTCGGCCTGGGCGCGGTCACCGACTCGCCGCGGAAAAACTCCGGCATGATCAGGCTGGCGCGCTGCGTGACGGCGTTGCCCTCGAGCAACTCCAGCACCGGCGGTAGCAGGCTCTTCGCCATCACGTGCGGGCTGACGACATACCGTGCGGGCGCGGGCGCGAGGAACGACAAAAACGGATCGTCGTCGCGCGAGATCATCGAAATCTCCTCCGGAATCCGCACGCCGCTCTGGGTGAGCCGACTCGCGACCGCCAAGTAATAGTGCGGCTGCACGACGAACAGCGCGGTGGGTGCCGGTTGGAGCTTGAGGATGCGGCGCACGGCGTGCGCGACGCTCGCCACCGTCTCCTCGTGGTAAATTACCACCGCCTCCGCCTCGGCGTGGCGCGACCGCCGGACACCCTCCATAAAGCCCGCCTCGCTCTCGAGGTCGCCCGCCCAGCGTGTTTTCTGCGTGAGCATCACGATTCGCCGGTGGCCTAACCCGATCAAAATTCCAGCCGCATGCCGGCACATCGCGCGATGGTCGAGATCACGAAACGGCAGGTCCAAGCCCGGGTAAGTCGAGCCGGCGACGATGCACGGGAGATCGTTTTTACTAAACCAGCGCTGCACGCTTTCGTTCGCGCGCATCAGGATCCAGCAGCCGTGCAGGTTGCGCGTGACGAGTTTGTGCAGAGCCGGCCCTGGGTTGGCGCCGAAGTAATGGTGCCCGTGAAACACCCGCAGCCGCATGCCGCGCTCGCCCAGCAGCGCGCGCATGTCGTCGATCCACATGTTCTGCATCGGCCGCAACCGCTCGATCGGCTCCGGCGTGAGCAACGCCACATCCTGCGAACGCGGCCGCGCCCGGTCCGCGGCGTGGCTCGCGATGATTTGATTGCCGGTGCCATGGACCGGCCGGATCCAGCCTGCGGTCTTCATCTGCGCCAGCGCCGCGCGCAGGGTGTTGCGGCTCACCTGCAGCAGCTCGCACAACGAGCGCTCGCTCGGCAGCCAGTCCCGCCACTCGCCATTCTGGATCTGGGCGTGGAGGAACGCGACCGTCTGGGCGACGAGCGACTGGCGTTGGGGGAAAATGTGCGTCGGCATGCGACCGGAGACTTTGCAATCGGGGGTTAAAATCTAGACGTAAAGGAAAGTGATTTCAAAAAACGCTGAGGTCGAATCGCAGACCATCGCGGACCATCGGCGGTTGAGAAACCGCCGCTCCTTGGAGTAAATGCCGTTTACGTTCACGCCAATAAAGTGCCCGATCGCCTCGGCCCGCCGCACGAAATCGATCGTGTCGTCGTCCTGAATCGGCAGCAGCAACGTGGCACCGTTGCCGCGGATTTCTTGGGCGATGAGCGGAGTCATGAGCGGCCGGAGTTGGGAAAGACTAATGGCGGGCGGTCTCTGCGCTCACCCACCGGTCTGCACGCCCGTCACTGGGTCACTGGCTTCACCCGCACGACGGCCGGCGTGCGTACGCCCGGCCGGATTTCACCACTCGGAATCACCACCGCATCACCCCATTTCACGGCGAAGGTCGTCACCTGCGGGGCGAGCGGCGAGCGGGTGACGACCCGCCAGGCATCGCGCCGCGTATCGTAGGCCAACACTTCGCGCGCAAACCCCGGATGCGTATCGTAGATTGTTTTCTTCGCCGTCAGCTGCCCGGCGATTTCGCGTTCGAGCGGCGCGCGACCGTTCGCGGGCGCCTCAGCCAAGCGGCGACGCAGCGACTCGACCGCGAGATCGTGGGCCTCGAGTTCGAGGAACAACTCGCCGCGGTCGCCACCGAAGAGGAGAATCTCGTCGTCGCCCACCGGCACCGCCGTCCCCGCCATCACGCTGAGTCCGGCGCCGCCGTTGATTTTTGAAAGCGTCCGCCATGTGCGGGCCCGCGGATCGAATGCGTAGGCATCCGTGAGGATTTCGGCAGCCCGGCCGGGTTGCGGCAGGCGCCCGCTGAAAAGGAAAAACGCCTCGCCGGTGGCCGCCCGCTGCGCGGCGGCCACGGGCACGATCCGCGCCGGACCAGGCCACGTCGGCTGCACCACCCATTTGAACTCCGCCGGCCGATCGCGCTTCGACCAATCGAGCGACCAGCACGCCGACGACGGCGCGGCGCCCTTCATCAGGTGCTGGCCGCCGGCGACAAAGAGGGTCTGGCCGACGAGCGCGCCCGCCATGAAGGCGAGCGGTTCGGGCATCGGCGGCAGCGGCGTCCGGCGGATCTCGCGCGCCTGCGCGTCCCACGAAAGCAAGTACACGTCCGCATAGCAGCGCTCCGCATCCGAGCCGCCGGCGCAGATCACGCCCTGGGGCACGGACACGCTCACGCCGTAACCGAGCGCACGCGGGAGCCGGAACGTCTTGTTGGCCACCCAGCGCGACGTGCCGTCGGGCAGTTTTTCGAGCACCCAGATATCGTCCCACCAGGCTTTGGTGCCGCCCTCCCACGGCATCTTGTCCGGAAAATTCGCGCCGCCGGCCACGATGAGCGCGTCGCCATGCACGCCGGCAAACGGTCCGGCCACACCCGGTTGTTTTGCCTGCCCGGCCGAGGGCGGCAGCGGGGGAAGTTCATCCCAAGTGAGGTTCATAACGTTGGCGGAGGAGAGAGGGAGCATCCACGGGAACGCGAGCGCGATGATCAGCCGAAGGAGAGTGCGGGCAGTCTGCCCACAGTCGTCCAACCAGCACGGGTACAGCACCCGGGCGACCGACCCGCCGCGCTTTCGGTGCGAAGAAATCTTTGCCATCGGTAAACCTTTCAAGATTGAAGCGCGCCACACTGAGGAGGCGCGAGCTGAGGAGATTGTCGGTGTTGTGGCCACGTTCATAGAGACACAAGATCGTTCCGTCGGACGAAACCGCAATGTCTGCGTAGCCGCTGCCGCCGCGCTCAATCGATTTCGCGACCAGCCGGTGGCTTCCCGCAAGGCCGGTGAATCACGGACGACAGTCAGCCGATTGTTCGAAGACAACCATGGCGGTCTCCCCGCGGGCAGCTCAGGGCCGTTTCTCTGCCGACTTTTCGCTCAACGAGAAATTACAGTCCATCGGCGCGGCGCTCGGTTTGGTCGACGGCCACCGGTGCGTCGCTACCGCCGAATGGTTTTTAGAGATAACTGCGGAGCTTCCAGCCAGCATCGTCGTGTACCTCGAAGAAAAAGGCTCGGACATCGCCGCCGCCCGCGTCACGCCTGGAGGGTTGACCGCCTAAAACCCCTTCCCCGTGATGGCCTGCCGACCTGAGTTGTCTCCTCTGTCCATAAAAACCACCTACAATGAAAATCGCCCCGCTATTTCTTTTCCTGGCGTCGCTCTGCGTCGTGCTCCGCGCCGCCGAACCGTTCCTCGAAAAACAAGATCTCTTCAAGGTCGGCGACAATCCCGCCTATAACATCTACCACATTCCCGGTATCGTCGTGACCGCGAAAGGCACCGTGCTCGCTTGGTGCGAGGCACGGAAGCGTCCCGCCGGCGTGAGCGACTGGGACGACATTCGCATTCTGCTGCGCCGCAGCACCGACGATGGCCGCTCGTGGAGCGCCCCCGTGAGCATCGCCGCCGTGCCCGGACCGAAGACGAAGAATCCCTTCGCTCTCCGGATGAAAAACGTCGATCCCGCCGACGTGACCTACAATAACCCCGTGCTCATCGCCGACCGGGACGGCACGGTCCACATGCTATTTTGCCTCGAATACATGAGGGTGTTTTACCAGCGCAGCACCGACGACGGCCTCACGTTCACCACGCCGGTCGAAATCACGGCGACGTTCGACGCCTTCACCAAAGACTACGGCTGGAAGGTCCTCGCCACCGGCCCCAACCACAGCATCCAGCTCCGGAACGGCCGGCTCATCGTCCCCGTGTGGCTCTCCACCGGCACCGGTGGCAACGCCCACCGCCCCAGCGTGACCGCGACGATCTTCAGCGACGATGCCGGAAAAACATGGCAGGCGGGAAACATCGCCGTGCCCGACACTGCCACATGGATCAATCCGAACGAAACCGTCGCCATCGAGCTCAACGACGGGCGCGTCATGCTCAACGTCCGCAACGAATCGAAGGCGCATCGCCGGCTCGTCACGACCAGCCCCGACGGCGCGACCGGCTGGAGCACGCCGCGCTTCGACGATGCGTTGCTCGAGCCCATCTGCATGGGCGGCATCGTCCGCTACCGCCACGGCGGGCAGAACCTCATCCTGTTTTGCAACCCCCACAATCTCGACAAGGAGAAGGGCCAGCCCGAGCCGGGGAAAAACCGCGACCGCAAAAACGTCAGCGTCAAAATCAGCCGCGACGAAGGACAGACGTGGTCCGTGCACAAATCCATCGAGCCCGGCCCCAGCATGTATTCAGATATCGCGGTCACCCGCGCCGGCACGATTCTCTGCTTCTACGGCCGCAGCGGCGACAATCAGGGCATGGCCGCGTTCGCCGGCGGCCGCCTCACCGTCGCCCGCTTCAACCTCGAGTGGCTGACCGACGGGAAGACCACGAAGCCCTAATGGGCCCGACCGCGGCGCCGCCGTTTATCCGTTGAAAGCTATTTTTCCGCCACTGCTCACGTCGCTCACGAGCGTCGCCGCAGCGGCGCCCGCGCCCGCGCCTTCGCCCCTCGCCGCGAGCATCCACGGCGGTCGCCGCCCACCGGCACCGCTCTGACTACCGCCGGACTTTCGGAGGATTCGTGAGATGCAGGGAAGGCTTGGGCGGCGTTGAAAACGGACCATGTTGCGCTCGAAATTCGCGCGGGGAAAGTCCCACGTGACGGCGGAAGAGTTTTGAAAAATGATAGGGATCGGAGAGCCCCACCGCTTTGCCCACCTCGGCGATCGGCAGCGTCGTGCTGAGGAGGAGTTCCCGCGCTTCTTGGAGTTGCCGTCCGATCACGTGGCCCTTGGCGGAAACGCCCAGGTGGCGGCGGAAGAGTTTCAACACGTGCGAGCGGCTGCGGCCCACAAGCGCGGCCATCTCCTCGATCCTCGGCCCGAGGTGGAAGCCACGCTCCACATGCACGAGCAGCCGCTCGAGCTCCTCGGGCCGGTGCGCCGTCGGCGCGCGGGCGCTCGCGGCCGCGCGCGTGAGTTCGCACACGAGCAACAGCCCCAAAGCCCGCGCTTCCGCTTCGTCGCGCTGCGAGTGCAGAAACCACCGAGTGGCGTAGTCGATCAACCGGCCCAGGGGTTCATCTGCTTCCGTGCGCAGCCGAACGGGGCCTGCCATCAAGGGCCAGGCCACATCGCGCCGATCAGGTGAGTCGAACTCGGGTTCATTTTTCTCGTGCGGCACGTTTGGCACCCACGGCGAACCACGACGATACCAGGGCACCAAATGGACGTGAGCCGTATACATCGGATCCGCCGCCGAGGGAAAATACGTGATGCGCCGGTTCCAAGGCAGCACGTAGACATCGTGGGGCTCCAAGCGATGGAGGACTCCATTAAGCTCAAACGTCCCTCGTCCGCTTTTGCACCAGAACAGCGCCCGACTCTGCACGCAGCCGTTCGTGAACTTCTGCCCAGCAGCAAATTGGAATAAACCAGCCCGACAGACTGCCGGGGCTCCCTCGACCAGTGGTGTCGCCACCGCCATCCCCTTGATGCTTCGACTTCGCGCGCGGGCCATGGAATGCAAAACAACAAGAGATTCCGCACTTGTCTATGGTTTCCTTACCCTCCGGACGGTATAGTGACCGCAATTCACCCACCTGATCGCACCACCCCTTGGAGCGGTCCCTTCCTATCCCATGAAATTTCCAAGCGTCCGACTACTGACTGTTCTCGTCCTCACCGAGAGTGCACTGCCCGGCGGGCGCGCCCAAACCGCCCCACCCAAGCCGTCCCCAGCCGAGGAAGCCGTCGTGCTCTCGCCCTTCGTCGTCACTACGGCGGCGGAGAGCGGCTACCAGGCGTCGTCCACGCTCGCTGGCAGCCGCATCAAGACCGACCTCAAAGACGTCGCCGCTTCCGTCTCCGTCCTTACCGAGGAGTTCCTAAACGACCTCGGTGCCAACGATATTGCTAGCGCGATGGCGTTTGTCGCCGGCGCCGAGAACGATGCCACCACCCACCAAGAGGGGATTGCGGGCCTCGGCGGGGTCAACGGTTACGTGGGCGGTGACTTCGGCGACAACAACAACCGCTCCGGTGAAATCAGGGTACGCGGTCTCGGCCGAGCATCGACCACGATCAACTTCATCCCAATCCTCGGCTCCACCGACCGCTACAACACCGAGCGCACGGAATTCCTGCGCGGCGCCAACTCGATTCTCTTCGGCCTCGCCGAACCCGCCGGCTTGGTCAACTCCTCCACGAAGGTCGCCAATGCCCGCCAGAACTTCGTCAAGATCGACACCAAGTTCGACAATTTCGGCTCCAACCGCTACCTGCTCGATGTGAACCGGGTGCTGATCAAGGACCAGCTCGCCGTCCGCGCCGTGGGTCTGCATAATCAGACCGAGTTCAAAGTGAAGACCGCTTTCCAGAAGGACGACCGAGCCTTCGTTACCGGCACCTACCGTCCCTTCAAAGGCACGACGCTACGCGCCTATTACGAGACGCAGAACACTTATGGCCGCCGGCCGAATTTCCGGACAGCGCAGGACAATGTGTCCGAATGGCTCAAGGCCTACAACACCTTCGCCCCGCAGATGACCCCAGCCCAGGTCGAGGCGGCCTTCTTCTGGGATCCACTGGTTCTGCAAAACAACGGTATCGCTCCGAACAGCGTCGTTACGCTAGCCAACGGGACCAAAATCGACTTGGGACTGATCCGCCGACCGCTCGACTCGACGGCCACGCCGACCGCGTGGATCCACCACATTGCTGGGGATGGAGTCAGCCTGCTCGACGGGATCGTCACCAACCTCGCCAATCGCACAATCGCCGGCTCTGCCGCTACCCCCGCCAACGCGCGGACCCAGTTTGCGCGTTCGGGCTCGGCCCTTGAAAACTCCGCATCGCTCCGGGCCGACCCGCAAGTGACGGACCTCGGTATCTTCCCCTACGATACAGTGGAGATCCAGGCGCTACCCGGCAATTACCGGAAGGAGAAGGATCAAAAGATTCACGTCACCCTAGATCAGAAAATCACTGATGACTTCTTTATCTCGGCCACGGTGCAACGCGAGAAGCGCACCCACGAGCAGGTCTTCGCCAGCATCACGCAGACCAATTCGATCCAGGTCGATATCAACAAGAACCTCCCGGATGGACGGGTAAACCCGAACTTCCTGCGCCCCTTCATCCACGGTCGCAATATCGGGGAACGTTCCGACACCACGGCCGATAATCTGCTGCTCCAGGCCAACTACGATTTCGACTTCGCCAAGAAGACCGATCGCCTCGACTGGCTCGGCTCCCACCGGCTGACGGGCGTCTACAACTACGCCGAGCTCGACCGGCATAGCACGCGGCTGACCTACCAGGTTGATAACGACATCCCAGGAATCCTTTCCCCCGCGAACAACGCTTCCCGCCTTGCGATGCAGCTCTTCTACGTCGGTGACCCGGTGCGGCTGGGCGACACCGCCCTGCGTTTCACGCAATTTCCCAATACCCTCTCCTCCCCGTGGAACCAGACATTCTCCTACCGCTACTTCGACAACGTCTCCACCCCCAATGCGTGGAAGACTGCAACCAATGCCCTGCACGTCGGTGAGGTCCCCATCGGAAATCGCTCCACCCGCACTTACACCGTCCAGAAGAATTCCGGCCTCGGTGTCTCACTCCAAAGTTTTTTCTGGAAGAAGCGAATCGTGACCCTGATGGGCTGGAGGGAGGACAGAGTCGATTCGTTCCTAGCTGATCTTCCTCCGGACAATAATAGTTTTTCCCCGTCTCTGTTCCTCCCCGGATTTAAGCAGAGCGATTTCCTCAAAACGGGCACAACGTTTCGTAACAAGGCCAACACCACAACCCAGAGCCTCGTCTTCAAGGCGACCGACAGTCTGCGCGTTTTCGCCAATCGCTCGGAAAACTTCGCCGCGACCACGCCTCGCCAAGACAATCTTTACCGGCCTCTCGCCCCTCAAAGTGGCAAGACCGAGGAGTTTGGCGTGGGTCTCACGATGATGGGCGGCAAGCTCGATCTCAAGCTCACCTCCTTCCAGTCCTCTCAGATCGGAGCGACCTCCAACACCGGAGTGGCGGGCCTGCGCATCAAGGCCTTCGAGGATAATATCTACAGTGCCTTGGAAACTGCCGGTCGCATTGCGGAATACCGTACTGTCAGCATCAACGGCGGAACCACTGTCGATCAATACCAGGTGCCCAACAACGCCGCCAGCACCGAAGATTCAGTCTCGAAGGGCTACTCCTTGGAAATCGGCTATCGTCCCAACCGGAATTGGGATTTTGTCGCGAGCGTGGACAAGCTGTCCAACGTCACCACGAGCGTTGGCCACGAGATCGGCGACTTCTTTGCCGTCCGGGCTCCCTTCTACAAAAAATATTTCGATGAAGGTCTGCGACTGGACGGCACCACCGGAGCCGCCGGTACTGCGAGCTCAACCTTGTTGCGGGATCAGTTCGCCAACAATTTGGCCGCCCTCTGGGTCAATGAAATCCAAAATGAGGGCACTTCGAACCGCGGGATTTCCCCCTACAACCTCAAGCTGGTCGGCCGCTACAAGTTCGTCGAGGGCCGCCTCAAGGGCTTGAACATCGGGACCAATCTCCGGTGGGAATCGGCCAAAATCATCGGCTACGGACGAGCTCCGTTTACCTTCAACTTCGGCGGCTTGAGTAACTACGCAGGAGAGGTGTCCAACCCGACCAAGGAGTACAAGAGCGACCGGGTCATCGCCGGCGGTATGGTGGTGAGCTATTCCCGCAAGATCTGGAATGAACGCGTGCGCTGGAGGCTCCAGCTGAACGCCCAAAACCTGTTCAACGAAACCGGCCTGCGCCCCATCGGCGCCAACCCTGACGGCTCTGCCATCTGGGCCCGGAATCCAGACCGGGTCTACGAGTTGTCGAACTCATTCGAGTTCTGACCTGCACGCCGCGCTTCTCACTCCTCCTGCCCGACAGCCTTTTGCCCTAAACCTACTCCCATGAATACCCTGATCACCTACCGCCTCCTCGCTCTCACCGCCATCGGCCTCGTGCTTGCGAATCCCTGCTCAGCCCAAACCGCGCCCAGCCCAGTCGATCCGACCAGCCTCGCCCGCTGGGACAAAAACAAAAACGGTCGCCTTGACCCCGATGAGTTGGCGGCCAAGACCGCCGCAGAAACCTCGGGCGCGCGCCAAGAAACCGTTCTGCTCACGCCGTTTGAAGTCACGGCCGACGCCTCCGACACCTACCAGGCCACGAACACCAATTCCATCACCGGCACCAATATCTCACTCGGCAAGACCGCCCTCGATGCCAAGATATTTAACCGGCAGCTCATGGACGAGATGGCCGTGGTCGACATGACCCAGATGCTCTCCCAGCTCGGCGGTCTCGGCTCCGCCATTATCGCTGGCGGCAACGAGGAAGTTCGCGGCGACCTGGACGGAGACCGGCAGGACCCGAAGAGCATGACCATGCGCGGACTGACGATCAACAACCCCCGGCGCGACGGCTTCCTCCGAGCCGACACGGCGCTGATGGACTCCTTCGACGTCGAGCGCGTCGACGCGCTCGGCGGCTCCAACTCGCTGCTCTTCGGCTCCGGCGATGCCGGCGGCGTGATCACCACCAACTCGAAGCGTGCCGCTTTGGGTCGTCCGATGCGGGGCTCCCTCTCCGCCGGCGGAGACTCCGAAGGCAGCCGCCGCTACACCCTCGATGCTGGCGCCGGCTTCAAGTATTGGGGCTTCCGCATCAACGCGGTCCACGGTGACACGAAATATTTTCGCCCGGCCAACCGCCAGTTGAACGAAGGCCTGACCCTCGCGACGACCGTGCGGCCCTGGAAAAACCTCGAGATCCGCGGCGAGTGGCGCCACTTGGTCCGCAACACCGCCTACCCGAACTCCGGCATCGTGCGCGCCCCGCTCACCCAGTTGCTGCCCACCGGCGAGAGATTAGACAACCAGAGCACGCGCTACATTGCGGCTTTTCCGAACGCACTCGCGTTGACCGACGGACTCATCGATCTCACGAAGGCTGACACCCTCTTCGGCCCCTACCAGAACTTTGCCTTCAAGAACCTCAGCAAATCAGTCGTCGCCGAAGCGAAACTGGCCGAAGGGCTCGGTCTGCAGGTGCGCTACGGGCACGACGCGCGCGTCAACAATGGGCTGACCCCGCCGAACAATACGATCTTTGCCCCGGGGGCCGCAGGAAACCTCTACGTGGATCCGGCCACCGGCCAGGTCGGCACGAAGTGGGCGTTCAACTTCCCCTTCCCAGTGATGAATCCCTTTCATACCGGCGCGCGTGGCTACCGCGGCGCCTTGGCCTACCAAAAAAATCTCGGTCGCTGGGGCTCCCACCAAGCCAGCGCCTTTTTCCAAGACATGCAGTCGTGGACGAATCAGGATATGTGGGCCTTCTACGAGGCCGACGCGTCCGGCCAAGTGCCGATAAACCCAGCGCAGATCACTTTGCTCGACTCCGGCCGCACCCCTTTTCCCGCGGTCTGGGTCCCCGTCAATCCTACCCAGATCGTGGGCGGCCAGAAATGGCCCTTCTCCTCACTCGTGCATCCCAACGGCAAAACCTACGTTTCGCAGCCGCGCGTCTTCGCGGGCGCCGTCCCCCCCACGGCGGGCAACCCCCTCGGCCTCTCCGGGCCGATCAACCCGGCCACCGGCCAGAGCACGACCCCGGGCTATTCCCACGAGGACGTCGACGAGCGCAGCCACGGCTTCAGCCTCTTCAGCGAATGGTGGAAAGGACGCATCGACACCATGGTCGGCTACCGGTCCGAAGAGGCGACTGGCCTCCGCACGAACGTTGGCCTCAAGCGCGGGCCCATTAGCTACGACAGCCTGACGACCGGCGCCGTCATCGACACCCCGCTGAAGGGCGTGCGCGTCTCGTTCAACTACGCCACCAACGCCAAGATCAACTTCGACACCACCCGCGACATCTACAACCAGCCCCTGCCACCCGGCAAAGGCGTGAGCAAAGACGTCGGCTTGAAGTTCGGACTCTGGCAGGACCGCGTGTCAGGTAATTTCAACTACTACCAGTCCGAGGCCCAGAACTTCACCGCCGGAATCGGCAACCGAAACGACGTTGATCCCGACGGTATCAACGGTCGCAACGGCGGGCCCTCCTACACGTTCAGCAAGACGTCCGACGGCTACAATCTCTCGCTCTCCGCCCGTCCGACCCGCGGCTGGGAAATCCGCATCAACTTCGCCACCGCCAATGGCAGCGAGCGCACCAACGTCGACCTCCCGCAATTCTACAACGATCAGTTCAACACCACCACCGTCGGCGGCCAGACGGTCGTCGGCGTCCGCGCCACCGCGGGCGGAGCCGTCACGCCCCTGCTCGTGCCCTCCGATCCGCGCAACCCTGCCTCAGCCAAGATCCCACTCTCCGTGGCCATGATGAAGGATCCAAACAGCCCTTACGCCGCACAACTGGACATCGAGTCCGGCCAAATCCTCAACGCCCAATTGCTCGGCCTCCTCACCCCGGGCGTCGGCACGGCCGTCACCGGCCTTCCGCTCAGCGACCACCAACTCGGTTTCGTCTCACCCTCCGGCGGCACCCTGATAGTCCGTCGCGCCGGCGAAAAAACCATCGGCTACGCCGAGCGGAGTTACAGCCTGATCAACCGCTATCAGTTCGACCAAGGGATGTTCCGCGGGCTCGTCGTCGGCCTCAGCAGCAGCCTGAAGGATAATCAACGGGGCTACATGTTCACCGACGCCGCCGACGCGAGCAAACGGAAGATGTATTATTTTCCCGACCGCCTCCTGCACGATTTGTTCGCCGTCTACCGGTTCAAGCCGATGGGCAAAATTCGCACATCGCTTCAGGTCAACGTGACCAACCTGATGGACGCGAATGAAGTCGTCTATCTCGTCCGCTCGACCAACGGCACGCTCCGCTACGCGCAATGGCTCAACAACCCGCGCAAGCTGGGCGTCACCACCACGGTGAGTTTTTGAACCCTTCCACGATCCCGTTCCGCTGGCAGGAAACGACTCGTCCATGATTCATCCGATGAGACGCTCCTGCACCCTCCTCGCCACCTTGCTGCTGAGCCTCCGCTTGCCCGCGCAGGAGGCGCCGCCCGTTTACGATGTCGTCGTCTACGGTGACTCCTCCGGTGCCGTCACCGCCGCCATCGCAGCCCAGCGCGAGGGCCGCTCCGTCATTCTCGTCAACCCTACCGCCTTCCCCGGCGGCATGAGTGCCAGCGGACTCGGGGCCAGCGATTTCCTCGGAAAACGAAACACGTTCGGCGGCATCGCTTCGGAGTTTTACGACGCTATCGCCGCCGCCTACGGTGAAAAATACATCCGGAGCTTCGAGCCCCACGTCGGCAAGCGCGTCTTCGAAAAAATGATCAGCGACGCCGGCGTGACGGTTGTGTTCAACGAGCTACTCGACCGCACACCGGGCAAGGGTGTGACGATGCAGGGTAAACGTATCACCGCGATCACCACGCTGAGTGGAAAAACCTACGCCGGTCGGATGTTCATCGACGCGACTTATGTCGGCGACCTCCTCGCCGCCGCCGGCGTGACCTCCACCGTCGGCCGCGAAGCCGAGAGCCAATATGGCGAGGACATGGCCGGCGTGCGGCGCGGCGACACCCAACCGCGCGTCCACTACACGCAGCGCGACAAGGATCACTTCATCAAAGACGTCGACCCCTATGTGAAGCCGGGCGATCCCAGCAGCGGGCTGCTGCCTTATGTTTTCCGCATCGATGGCCTGGCCAACGGCCAAGGCGACCGAAAGATCCAAGGCTACAACTACCGCGTCTGCCTGACGACCGATCCCACACTCCGCATCCCGATCGAAAAACCCGCCGGCTACCACGCCATCGATCACGAGTTGCTGCTCCGGAATTTCGACGCCGGTGACGATCGGCTGCCCGCCTTAGTCGAGCCACTCGCCGGCCAAGGCGCCAAGGTCGATTGGAACAATATGCACGCCGTCGGCTCCGATCTCCCCGGCGCCAACTGGGATTACCCGGAAGCCAGCTACGCGCGGCGCCGCGAAATCGAAAAAGAACATGAGACTTACATCCGCGGCTTCCTCTGGACGCTCGCAAACAATCCGCGCGTCCCCGCCGCCATCCGCCAAAAAGTCAGCGCCTACGGGTTGTCCAAGGATGAATTCACCGACAACGGCGGCTGGCCGTGGATGATCTACATCCGCGAAGCCCGTCGTATGGTGACCGACTACGTGATGACGCAGCACGACTGTGAAGGGAAACGCCGCGCCCCCGATCCCGTCGGCCTCGGCTCCTTCGGCATGGACTCCCACGTCGTGCAGCACTTCGTCACCGAAAAGGGCTACGCCATCAGCGACGGCGTGATCTGGCGCGTCCCCCCCAAGCCCTACGGCATTTCCTATCGCTCGATCATCCCGCGCCGGGGCGAATGCGAAAACCTCCTCTCGCCCATCTGCGTGTCAGCCACCCACGTGGCGCACGGCTCGATCCGTATGGAGCCGGTCTTCATGGCCCTCGCCCACAGTGCCGCCATCGCCGCCGGCGCCGCGCTCGACAAAAACACCAGCGTGCAAGACGTCGCCTATCCACTCCTGCGCGAACGCTTGCTCGCCGGGAAACAGGTCCTGCAACCGTGACCAGCTGACTCCTCTTCCCAACCCGCTGATTTTCCTTAATGCCCCCTCCCAACATTCTCTTCGTGATGACGGACCAACAGCGGTTCGACACCATCGCGAGCCTCGGCCACTCCCTCGCCCGCACGCCGAACCTCGACCGTCTCGTGCAGCGCGGCGTCGCGTGCACCAACGCTTATTCCTCGTGCCCCGTCTGCGTGCCCGCCCGCTACTCCCTCATGACTGGCTGCGAGCCGTCCAAAACCAGTTGGCTCAGCAATTGGGCGGTCGGCGACCACGTACCCGAGCGCTGCGGCCCCTATCTCGCCTCAACCCTCGCCGCCCGCGGCTACCGGACTTGGGGCCTCGGTAAATTTCACACCGAGCCGCGCGACGAACCGCTCGGTTTCCACACCCACGAATACTCCGAAGAACTCTGGCCCACGGAAAAAGAATTCCTCGCCGACGACTACGTGGCCTGGCTCCGCGCCCGCGCGCCCGGCTTCGACCACCTCGAGCAAGTCCACGGCGAACGCAGCGACATGTATTACGTGCCGCAACTCCGCCCCATGCCCGCCGCCCTCACCGGTGAGTCCTGGCTCACCACCCGCGCCGTCGAAGAACTTCAGTCTCCCGACGCCCGCCCTTATTTCGGTTTTGTGTCGTTCATCACCCCTCATCCGCCCATCGCGCCGCCCGTGCCTTACAACCGGATGTTCAATCCCGACGACATGCCCGACCCCGTCCTCGGTGATCCCGCTGTCGATACGGCCGACGACTACCTCGGCTGGATGAACCACGCTGTCTGGGCCGGCGACATCCCCCCCTCGCAAGCCCGCCGTCTCCGCGCGCGCTACCTCGGCTCCATTGCGTTCATCGACGATTGCATCGGCAAAATTATCGACGCCGTCGAAGCCCGTCCTGACGCTGACAATACGCTCATCTGTTTCTTCTCCGACCACGGTGACCACATGGGCGACCACGGCGCGTGGCAGAAAGAAAGTTTCTTCGAAGCCTCCTGCCGCGTGCCCATGCTCGTGAGTTGGCCCGGCCACCTCGCGCCCAACACCCGCTTCACCGGCCTCGCCGCGCTGACCGATCTCTTCGGTCTCGCCACCACCGCCAGCGGCACGCCCGAGCTGCGCGACGGCCACGACTTGCTCAACACCCTCCGCGGCACCGCCCCGCAACGCGACGCGTTGATTGGCCTGTATGGCACGCCCGGCACGCGCCACTTCAAATGCATGGTTCGCCAGGGCGACTGGAAATACATCTGGCTCGCCAACGGCGGCCGCGAGCTCCTCTTCAACCTCCGTCTCGACGCCACCGAATCCCGTTCGCTCGTTCCCCACGAGCCCGCGGTCCTCGCCTCCCTCCGTGCCCACGCGATCAGCGTGCTCTCTTCGCGGGAGCTGACCCAACCCGCCGTCGCCCACGGCGCTCTGCTCGCGTTGCCCTTCGCACCGTTCCCACGCGTGCGCATCAAACAATTCGCCCGCGGCGTCACCGACTTCGGTCAAGGCCCCACTTCCTGATGCCCTCGACCGCGCCCACCCCACCGCCGCCGGCACCACCGCCACCGCCGGACTCCGAACGCGTCAGCCCCGGCACGCGCGTCGCCTACGGCTCTTCGGCGTTCGCGGAAAATCTCGCGCTCAACTCCGTCAACCAGCTCGCCAATCCCGTGTTCAATCTGACGCTCGGCGTCAGCCCCGTGCTTGTCGGCGCCGCCCTCGCGCTCCCGCGCCTCTGGGATGCGGTCATGGATCCGTGGATCGGCAGCGTGAGCGATCACTGCCAATCCCGCTGGGGCCGCCGGCGCCCGTTCATTTTGGTCGGCGCGATTCTCACCGGCCTCTGCGCGGCGGGCATCTGGTTTTTCCCCGCCGATAAAACCCCGGCGTTCTATTTTTGGTGGCTAACCATCGGTTCGTTTCTCCTCGCCACCGCCTACTCGATTTTTGTCGTCCCCTACGGCGCGCTCGGGCTTGAGCTCACCCGCGACTACCACGAGCGCACGCGCCTCATGGGCACAAAGTCGATGCTCCACAAACTCTCCGGCGTGCTCAACCAGTGGCTGCTCAAAATCGTCCAGCTCATCGGGGCCAACAGCCTCGTCGCCGGCAGCCGTTTCTGCGGCGTGATCATCGGCTTCCTCGTCGCCGGCCTCGGCGCGCTCACCGCGTGGCGTGTGCCCGAACGTCCGCGTCCCGCCATCGCCACCGGCCCCAAACTCTCCGTCTGGCGCGGCTGGCGCGAGACGATCAAGCGGGGCGATTTCGTCCGCCTCGCCTCCGCCCAATGCCTCATCTACGCGAGCTATCTCGTCATCGATAACACTGGATTTTACCTGAACGTTTTCTACGTCAATGGCGGCGATCTGGCGAAGGGCGCACTCTTAAAGGGTTTCGCCGGGATGTGCTTTCAACTCGGCGGTCTGTGCGCGATTCCGTTTATCGTCCGGCTCTCTCAACGTATCGGGAAGAAACCTACGTTTCTGCTCTGCACCGCTTCGCTGGTAGTCGCCGGGATCGCGAAATGGTTTTGCTACGTGCCCGACGCCGGTTGGCTGCTCGTCATTCCGTCACTCCTGCTCGCTCCCGGCCTCGTCGCCGTGATGGTCCTCGTCCCCTCGATGACCGCCGACATCTGTGACCTCGACGAAGTCACGACCGGGGCCCGCCGCGAGGGCATGTTCAACGCCGTTCTGGGCTGGGCGCTCAAGGTCGCCCTCTCCGGCTCCATCTTCTTGGCCGGCGTCGCGCTCAGCCTCACCGGCTGGGACACCGCGCTCAAAGCCGCGCAAACCCCGGAAACCTTTCTCGCCATGCGCATCGCCTTCAGCGCCGGCACCATCGTCTTCGCTCTCGCCGCCGCCGCCCTCATCGCCGGTTACCGCGTCACCGAAGCCGACGTCACCGAATCCCGCCGCCTCGTCGCCGCCCGTCTCTCAAATCCGAAATCCGAAATTTGAGATCCCATCTCCCCATGCGCCCCATCTTCCTCTCCCTCCTCGCCGCCGCCCTCACCGCGCCCTGCGCCTTCGCCGCGTCGTCCGCCACCGGCACGCTCACCGGCGTCGTCAACAATATCGCCACCGGCAATTTCCTCGCCGGGGCCAAGATCGAAGTCCCCGCGCTTCACTTCACCACGCTCACTGACGACACCGGCAACTTCCTTTTGCCCAACCTCCCGGCCGGCCCCCACGAAATCGTCGCCACCTACCTCGGGCTCGACGCCGCCCGCACCACCGTCGTGATCGGCGCCGGCCAGCGCGCCGTCCGCAATTTCGAACTCACCACCGGCATCTACCAGCTCCAGGCGTTCACCGTCACGGGCGAGCGGGAGGGTGACGCGGCGGCCATCACTGCGCAACGCAATGCGCCAAATCTGAAGAACGTCACCGCCACCGACTCCTTCGGCAACCTCCCCAACTTCACCGCCGGCGAACTCGCCGTGCGTCTGCCCGGCGTCGTCTCCGATGCCGATGCCGGCGGCGGTCTCTCGGTCGGCTCCATCCGCGGCGGCGGGCTCAACACGGTCACCATGGACGGCGGCCAAATCACCAGCCAAGGCGCCCTCGGCCGCGGTTCCTCGTTAAACACCCTTTCCGCCACGATGTTCGAGTCCGTCGAACTCATCAAAGGCCACACCCCCGAGGGCGGCGCTGATTCACTGGGCGCCACCATGAATTTCAAGACGCGCACGCCGCTCACCATGAAGGAAAAACGCCGCGTGACCTACGCAATTTCCGGCCGCTTTGTCCCCGCGTTCACCGAGCAGATTCCGCTCCGCCACCAACACCGCGCCCACGAACTCATCAACGTCGCCTACCAAGAGCGCTTCGACGTCCTCGGCGGTGCCCGCAACCTGGGCGTCTCGCTCAACTTGTTTCACAGCGAAGAAGCCCGCGGCTGGTTCAACACCGTGCGCGACGAGCAAAACACCGCGAACAATCCGCGCTACCTCTGGGACTACCGCACGCAGAACACCTACAACCACCGCCGCCAACACAGTGGCAACCTGAAGTTCGACTTCCGCTCTTCGCCCACGACGAAGTTCAATCTCGCCGTCATGGGCGTCGATCACTCCGAGGTTTTCCGCCGCCAATACGACGTCCGCGCCTTCACCAATCAAACCGTCGGTACCACAGGCACCGCCGGTATCCTCCCCGGCTACACGGACCGCGTCACTCAGGTGCGCGCCTCCACCGGCTCCAACATCGACGTCACCTCGACCGGCCCGCGCAATTTTTTTAACCGCCAGCGCCGTTTCAGTTTCGGGGGCGAACACGAATTCAAGCGCTGGTCGCTCGACTACTCCGCCGTCTACAACCTCACGCACATCAACATCGGCGAGGGCGAGGGCGCGATCCTCACCAACCGCATTGCCAATGTCGGCTGGATTCTCGATCGCACCCAGTCCGACCTCTATCCGCGTTTCACGCAGACCGACGTGACGGCCGCCAACGACATTACCAATCCCGCGAACTACCGCCCCAACGGCAACATGTCCAATGGCGACAATAACAACGACCACGAGATCACCGAGCTGCGGGGCAACGCCCGCTACACCTTCGCCACCGCCTTCCCGCTCTCACTCAAAACCGGTTTTCACCGCCGCGACCAGTTCGTCGACGAGGGCAGCATTTCTCGCCGCTGGGCCTACATTGGCACCACCGCGCTCCCCGCCAACACGAATACCGTGATGTCGGATACGCTGCGCACCGGCCGCAATCTTCCCGTCTGGGAGGCTTCCGACTTTATCCGCAACCGTCGCCCGATCACTCCTTCGCTTTGGCGCGAAGACGCCTATTTTTTCGAGTCCAACAAGTTCATCGCCGAACGCTCCGTCAACGAAATCGTTACTTCTGGATACGCCCAACTCCAGGGCAAGTTCGGCGACTCCGGTCTCCTCGGCCGCACCGGTTTTCTCACCGGCGTCCGCACGGAGAAAACCGCGACCGAAGCCACCGGCTACGTGCGTTCCCGCACGCCCAGCAACGCCGCCCTCCAACTCGCCGATCCCGTCCGCGCCGCGCAGATCGACTATGCCGGCACGCAGCGCACCCGCACCGGCGGCTATACCAAATCGTTTCCCAGCGCCCATCTCACGCATGACATCACCGCCAACGTGAAAGCCCGCGCCGCGTGGTCGACCAGCTACGGCAAACCCTCGATGGCCAATCTCCTCCCCAATGAAACCGTCTCCCGCGACGCCGACGGCAACGACATCCTCACCATCAACAATCCCAGCCTGCTCCCTCAGACCAGCGAAAATTGGGACTTCGATCTCGACTGGTATTTCGAACCCGTCGGCAATCTCTCCCTCGGTTGGTTTCGCAAGAGTATCCAAGACTATCTCATCACCGGTCAGGACGGAGGCACTGTGCCCACCGGACCAGACAACGGCTACGGCGGCGACTACGGCGGCTACTTAATCCGCACCAGCAGCAATGGCGGCTCCGCCTACGTGCAAGGCTGGGAGTTCAACTACCGCCAACAATTTAATTTCCTCCCCGGCATTTTCCGCGGTTTGAGCGGCCTCGTGAACTACACCTATCTCACCAGCCACGGTAATCGTGGCGGCACCACGGTGCGCTACACCGGCGAAATCCCCGGCTTCACGCCTCACTCCGGCAATGCGAGCGTCACGTGGCGTTGGCGCAAATTCAGCACGCGCTACCTGGTCAACTACTCCGGCAATCGTATCACCGCGTTCAACGCCAACGCGCCGTGGCGAAACACGTATCGCGTCGCGCGCACCGTTATGAACCTCGGCTTCGCCTATCAGCTCCGCCCGAACGTCAGCCTCACCTGCGACATCGATAATCTCACCAACGAACCGCAAGTCGTCTATCGCGGCTCGCGCGATCAACTCCAAAGCGTCAGCTACCACGGCCTCGCCGTCACCCTCGGTGTGAGCGGTCGCTTCTGAAAATTCCTGCGCCCACCCGTCGTTCACGGTCATGAAAACAACCAAGAACGTCCTCGGCTATCCGACCGTGCTCCACCTGATTTTCCCGCTGCTACTGGGCACCGCCACCCTCGGGGCCCAATCCGTTGCTCCCGCCCCCCCTCCCGCCAGAGCCGCCACCGCCGCCGAAGATGTCATCGAACGCAGCCCTTTCTCCGACTGCTCGTCCAATGGCTGCCCACCAGAAGCAACCCGGCGGCAAACGCCGGCACCAGCGGCAAAGTAAAAAAGAACAGAAGACGTTTCATGGGCGAATCGCTGTGCGCACGGCGGCGATCATGCGCTGCTGGAGTTTCTCCACGCCGTTCATGGCGGTGCGCACGCGGGCCCGCGACGCGGCCGGATCGCGCGTGATCTTTTCGAGCATGGACGCGAGGCGCGCTCCATCGGCCTCTTCGATATCAAAGAGCCAGTCGCCGAGCCCGATGTCGCGAAACATGTGGCCCTTGAACGTATCGGTCGGCTGCCTCACGTGCATCATCGGCGTGCCCGCGGCGAGGCTCATGATGAGCGAATGCGGCTCCACGCCGACAACGCAGAGCGACTGCGCGTAAACCGACGCCGCCTCGTCGGGCATCCAGTAGTTTTCCCGCCACACGACAGAGCGGCGCACGTCCGTCGGTAGCTTTTCCACGAGGTGCGTCCGGCCCAGCTCGACCTGATAGGTCATCTCCGCGCACACGAGCACCTTCAACCTCGTCGCCTTCGTCCACGCCACGATCATGTCACGCAGCCGCGCGTGATCGGATTCGGCCGTGCGGTCGTTGATCGCATCGCGGGTCCGCTCGCTCTCAGTGCGCGCGCCCGTCGGTGAGTAGCGTCGGTCTTCCTTCATGCGATGATACGGCGTGTAGCGAAGGCGCGGGATCACGCACACGAACTTGCCCGGCTCGAGCCCGCTCTCGCGCAGAAACGCACTCGCCTTCGCGTCGTCGCGCAGGCCGAAACCAAACACCGTGTCGGGGCCGAATTCGACCACGCCCGCCTTCACGCCGACGCGCCGCGCGTAATCGCGCGAAAGCGTATCGCGTAGAAACAAAAAAGCCGCGCCATCCACCAGCGCCCGCAGCCCGGGCTCGATGCGATCGGCGGGGAGTTTTTCCATTTGCGCGCGCAACTCCGCCAGCGTGCCACCCTCCGAGGAGCGGTCCGAGCCAATCCCCGAAACGAAATCAAACGTGATGCCGAGCACGCCGTAGGGTTTGCCCGTGATCTTTCTCCACGCCGCGAAATCCGCGGAGGCCGAGAAATGCGCCGCCGAGGCGTGCACCGCGACATCGCATTCCGCAAACGCCCGCGCCAGCTCCGGCGTCGAGGGCCGGCCCGCTTTGTCGATCACGCCCTCGACGAACCGCACGCGCGGAAACGCCTTTGCCACCAACTCGCGCGCGCCAAATGCCAAGTCGCGCGGCCAGAGCGTGAGTTCCGCCTCCGGGAAATACCGCTCCAGCAACGCGAGCGCACCGGGCGTGTGCGCGATGTCCCCGATATTCACGCTCTGCCACGCGGAGCGCACGAGCACGCGCGGCGGGCGCGCTGCCGCAGCGAATACCGGCCGGGCGGCGACCGCGGCCGTCGCGGCGGCAGAGCGTTGGAGAAAGTCGCGGCGGTTCATCGGGAGTGCACCGCGCGCCCAATCGCCTCGGTCATCCCGCGCTGAATGCCCGCCACTTTCGCCATCACATCGCGGACCCTTGCACGGGCTCGCGGAAGATCGTCGTGGATCGACTTGAGCGCCGCCCAGAGCTGCGTGCCGGTCGCCTCCGTCGATTCGAACAGCCAATCGCTCAGCCCGATGTCGGCAAACATCTGACCCTTGATCGTATCGACCGGATTGCGGACGTGCAGGATCGGCGTGCCCGCGGCGAGCGCGATGATCGGCGAGTGGCACTCCGCGCTGATCACCGCGCGCGCCTTCGCGTAGAGCGCCGCCGCCTCGTCGGGCAGCCAGAAGGTGTCGCGCCACACGACGCGTTTCCTCACGTCATCCGGCAGCGGATCGATCAACTGCTCCTTCGCCGTGGCAATCTGGTAGGTCATCTCCGGGCAGGCGACGACGCGCGCCCCGGTCCCTCGCACCCAGCGCACGATCAGGTCGCGCAGGGCGGCGTGATCTTGCGCGGCGGAGGCGTCGTTCAATGCGTCGATCTCGTAGTCGCCCGCGCTCCGCGGTAGATTCTTCATTCGGTAATACGGCGTATAACGCAGCCGCGGCACCACACAGATGTAGTCTTCCTCCGCGAGGCCGTGCCGCTTGCGCCAATCCGCCGCACGCGTCTCTTCGCGCAGATCGAGCGCGAAACACCCTTCCGGTCCGAACTCGAGCACGCCGGGCTTTAGCGCTTCGCGTTGCAGAAACCGCAGCCCGAGCGTGTCACGCGGGTAGATAAAGGCGGCCTTTTCGTAAAACGTCCGCGGGCCGAACTTCTTCTCGAACTCTCCCCGCGGCAGCCGCTCAATCTCCGCGCGCAGCTCGCGCAACGTGAGGCCGGCCGGCCGCGACCGCCGGTCCGTAACCGGATCGAACGACGCGCCGAACAGCCCGAAGGGCCGGCCGCTCGCGGCCCACTCCGTGTAGCTGCGGGCATTTTTCGTCGGAGAAAGAAAAAAATCGGCCTGCGTCCACGCCTCCGCCAGGGCCGGCGTGGAGGCGCGTCCGCTCGCATCGACTTCACCCTCGACGATGCGGAGCTGCGGAAAGGCCTTGCTCAGCATCTGCCGCTCGCGCTCGTGGAGGCTCCACGGCCAGAGCGTCACCTCGGCGCCGGGCAGGTGGCGGTAAAGGAGCCGGATCGTGCCGGGCACGCGGCCGACATCGCCGATGTTTTCGTATTGGAGCGCCTCACGCAGGAGGATGCGCGGCCGCTTGGTTGACGCCGTAGCCTCGACACCACGGCTGGAAGGTAGCGCGAGAGCGGCGCCGGTGGCGGCGGCCGTCGTGGTGAGAAAATGGCGGCGGGTTATGGTGGTCATTTAGGGCTGAAAACGGCGGCTCAGTTAAAAACTCCCCTTGAGTCCGAGCGTATAGGCCGCTCCGAAGAGATCGATCTGCCGCGTGCGCGCATACGCCGGCGTGTTGGGCGCGTAGGCCTCAGTCACGTTCGACATGTTCGTGAGATTGCGGACCGTCGCGTAAACGCCGAGGCGGCGCGAGAGGCGCCACTCGACGTTTACGTCGATCTGGAGCCGTGATTTTAAATACGTGTAGGTGCCCGCGGGCACGTTGGCCCCGACGACGGCGTTTTGCCGACGCGGGCCGGTGTAGTTCCAGTTGAGCTTCGTGCTGAAACGCGGGCGGTCCAAACTCACACCCCAATTGATCGTGCGATCGGTGAAGCCGCTGAAATCCGCCGTTGTCGCACCGCTCAGCTGCATCTCCGTTCCGTTGAAAAACACACCGACGCCCCGCGCCCAGTTCGGCAGAAACTCCAATCGCTGCCGCCACGCGTATTCCAACCCGGTCACACGCGCATCGCCCACGTTGAACTGCGACACGAGATTGTAGCCCACATAATCGTCGCTCAGGCCGTATTGCTCGAGCTGCTCAGCCGTCGCGATCGTCGTCACGCTGCCAAAGAAATCCACGATGTCCTTGCGAAACGCCCCGACTGAAAACAGCCCGCCCTTGTTCGGGTAGTATTCGAGCGTCACATCCCAGTTATCGGCAGTCCACGGCGTGAGGCCGGTGTTGTTGACCGTGATCGTGCGCGTGGCCGCCGTCGGATCGCTCACCGTCGTGCCGGGGATGATTTGGATGAAATTCGGCCGGCCAAGTGTTTTCGCATAGGCGAACCGCGCGATGAGATTCTCCCGCAGGTTGTGCGTCGCGTTAAAGCTCGGATACCAATCGGCATAGTCGCGCTTGGAGTGCGCCCCGCGGTCCTTGTATTGCAAGCGTGCGAGCGCAACGGGGTCGGTGGTTAGGCGCACCGGACGCCCGTTGACAAGAATCAGGTTGCCCTGCGCGTCCTGCTGGTAAGTCGCGCGGAGATCGTTGAGCACGCCGTAGCCATCGTCGTCGGTGCGCTCGTAACGCGCACCGCCCACGAGCCAAAGGCGGTTTTGCCACAGCCGCGCGTCGGCCCGGAGGTAACCGGCGGAGACGGTCTCGGTGATCTTGCGCGAGTTGTTCGCACTCGTGCTGATCGCCGAGGTCTCGTTGAGCACGAAGTATTCCGGACGCTGCTGGTAAAGCACCCACAGCTTGGCCGTGCTTTGCCAGCGGCGCGGCGCCAGGCCCCACGCCATGTGCTGGCCGGAGTAGCCGGTGGATTCGAGGTCATAGCGCCCGACGACATCGTCGGCGGTGTTGGCGACTTTGTCCGGGCCGACGAAATTCCGGGACAACTGGGGATTGCGCATGTCGCGATCTTCGCGGCGCAGATCGAGGCCGGCCTTAAGCGTGAGCGGAATACCGACGTCGAAATCGCGCCGCGCGTTCACGTTGAAACTGCCGACAACCGCGAGCACGTCGGCTTGGTTGCTGCGCGCGCTGCCGATCGTGGCGTTGTTAATATTCGTGCCGTCTACCGGCACGCCGGCGGTCGTCGCGGTGGTCATCGTCGCGGGTCGGATCGCGCTGATCCCGGAAAAATTCACCGTGACGGCCCGCAAAGTGTAGGCGGCCTGCTCGAAAAACCCCTCGTCCACATCGCGGTAGTGCACGGTCGAAGTGGAATACGCGCCGCCCGCGTCGAGTTTCCACACCGGACCAGTGTGGCGCCACTTGAAGTTGGTAAAGATCGTCGCACCCGCTTTACGCCGGGATTGCGTGGAGTAGGCGACAGAGCCCGCGCCGGCATTGCCGCGAGTGAAATCCGGTCCGTAGTTTCCGATCGCCACCGTGCCGACCGTCCACGTCTGATCGACTATGTCGGTGAACTGGTTTGTGCCCGAATACGAAGCGCCGACCGAGAGCACATCGCGCGGCGTGAACTTCCAATCGGCGGTCACGCTGAACGATTCGCGGGACAAAATCGCGGGCGCGCTCGGCAGGCGGTAGCTGAGCAGCGCGGGACTCGCCGCGGTGCCGGCGGCGTTATTCGTGGCGATGGGCGACCACGTGGGCTGCGACGAGTAGGACTGCTGGAAGCGCGAGAAATAGGTGCCGTTAAACGTGAACCCAAACGCCTTGGACACAGGCACGATGTAAGAAAAATCCATGCCCGGCCGAATGCGCCAACCACTCGAGCCTTTCCCCGGGCCGGACTTCTCGCCGAGCGAGAGATACATACCATTAGCTGATTCGAATACGTGGTAGTTGAACTGCGGACGCGCCAGCTCAAAGGCACTTTTGCTGATCACGTTGACGGCGCCGCCGAGGGAGTTCGCCGCCATGTCGGGCGTGGGAGTCTTGCTCACCTCGACGCGCGCGATGTTGTTCATCGAGAGGCCGACGAGTTCGAAATTGCGGTTCGTGCCGCTCGTGGCCGCGGAGGCGATCGGATTACCGTCGACGGTGAGTGGCGTGTTGTTCGCCGGCACCCCGCGCACGGAAACGGTATTCGGTTGAAAGCCCGCCATGTCGATCGTCACCCCGGGCACGAATTTCAGAAATGCGCCGACGTTACCCTCGCCGATGTCGCCATACTCGTCGCCGGAGACGACACTCTTGATGTTGCCCGCGAAGCGCTGCTCGTTGATCGCGATGGCCGCGGCGTTCGTCTCGCGCGCCTCGGCAACGACGAATTCTCTTAGCGCCACAACCTTGTCGTCAACCGCGCGCGGCGAGCGATCGAGTTCGAAGTCGCGTCGCACCGTCTCGCCGGCGGACACCGCGACGCGCACGGTCTGCGCGGCGAGGCCCGTGAAGAACACCCGCACGTTCACCTCGCCAGCTGGCACGCCGACGAGGCGAAACTCGCCAGATTCGTCGGTGAACGCGCCGAGTGTCGTCCCCTCGATCGTGATCCGCGCGTTGGTGAGATAGCTTTTGCTCGTGAGATTCAGCACACGCCCCTCCAGAGTACCTGCGCCAAGAGCGCGCACGGCGGTCGCTGGGGCTGGCGCCGCCACCGAGGCGTTTGGGCCGGCGGCCTTCGCCACGGCAAAGGTTCCGCTCCGCTCGTCGAAGGTCGCGCGCAGCTCCGTGCCCCCGAGCAGGCGGCCGATGCCGTCTTGCACGGTGAACTCGCCCTGCACCGGCGCCGTGCGCACGCCTCGGACTTCGTTGGCAGGATAGACAACCTGCTGGCCCGCCTGCTGCGCGAAACGTTTCAGCGTCTCGCTCGCATCGCCGGCCGGGACGTCGAAGGTCTTTCTGGCCTCGGCCGCGCGCACCGGCAGCGCGAGGAACAGGGAAAAAATCGCAACCACGAGCGGACCGCCCAGCGCAAAGCGGGCGGCTGAGCGGAGGGCGGCGAGTGCACAAAACGAGTAGAGACGAGTCATGGGATGGGGTTCAGCTGCTACCAAGACGCGTTCCCACGCTGAACCCCGTAACAAAATCGTTGAAATTCTTTGCGTCGTCGTCGGACGAGGTCTGCCCCTCAGCGCGGCGCGCCCGCCGCTGCCGACCGGCGCAACACGATCACGCCGTCGGCGCGGCGCTCGACCGCCACCTGCAAGCTCGTCTCCAAGAGGCGCACAAAACCCTCGACGTTGTCCGAACGCAGCGTCGCGCCGATGGGCAGCGCGGCGAGAATCGGATCGGCGACGACGAGCTTCACGCGATTGTCGCGATTGAATTCCGCCACCACCTGCGCGAGCGGCGCATCGGCGAACTCGAGTTGCCGCGGCTGCCAAGCGAGCAGGCGCGCCAATTCCTCGGGCGCGACCGGCGTGACGTACGCCACCGCATTCGGTGCGACGAGCGAGACCACCGCGCGCTCGCCGACGGCCACCAGAGCGGATTCCGGCGCGGGTGCCGCCTCCACTCCAACGGCGGTCGGCGCCGCGGGCGGCGCATCGACACGCACGCGACCCTCGGTAACGACCACCTCGACCGCCTCGGTCTGTAACTTGACATCGAACGCCGTGCCGACGGCCCGCACGCGCACGCGATTCGCCTCGACGACGAACGGCCGCAGAGGATTTTTCGCGACGGTGAAATGCGCCTCGCCCCGCACCAGCCGCACCAGCCGCTCCTCGGCGGTGAACCGCACTTCGACCTCCGCGCCGCGGTTCAAATCGATGGTCGAACCATCTTCCAGCAGCCGCCGGAGCACCGGCACGATTTCGGCCGCCAGGGGTGCCGCCTCCGGGAGTTTTCTCCCCCCCGGTGCGTCGGTCCCTTGCCAAAAGCTGAACGCGAGCGCAAGGCTCGCCGCCGCCGCGAGACCACCGGCGCCCCACCCGCACCACGTTCGCCGCGCCCGCCGCTGCGCCAGCAAATCAGGATTTGGCCATGCCCCGTGCTCGGGCCGCCATTGCGCGAGAACTTTCAGCCCATTGACGGTCTGTTGATGCCGTGCGAACCACTCGCCGTGGCGCGGGTCCTCGGCCAACCATAGCAACAGCTCATCCTGCTCCGTCGCCGTGAGCCCGCGGTCGCGTTTCGCGAGCCACGCGGCGGCGCGGTGTGCAATCTCGGCCACGCGACCCGGACTGGAGGAGCGAAGGTCCACGGCGGATTCAGCCCGAGCAGCGACGGCGCACGAATTCCGTGCAGCGCCTTATCCCGATGGTCACCTGCGCCTCGACCGTGCGGACGGAGATGCCGAGTTGCGCCGCGATTTCCTTCTGCGGCAGGCCGTAGACATTGCGTAGCGTCATCACCTGACGGCAACGGTCGGGCAAAGCGTGGATGGCCTGGGTCATAAGTTCGATTTCCTGATTGCGGGCGACGGTCTCCGCGACGTCTTCGCCCGCCTCCAAGACGCACAACTCGTCCCAACCCCCTAAAGGTTCCGCGTGCGTGATGCGCCGGCGGCGGAAAAAATCGAGCGCGAGGTTGCGCGCCGTCGCGAAAAAAAACGCCTTGGGCAGGCGCACCTCGCGTTTGCCGCGCGCCGCGATGAGCCGCGCGTAGGCGTCCTGCACGATGTCGTCCGCATCGGTGAGCTGCGGAAACCGGCTGTGCAGCCACGCCCGCAGCATCGGTTCGTGGGGCTGCACCTGCTCGGCGAGCCAGCGGGCGGTCTCGGGATCTTGCGGGGGCACAGTCGATTGCTATGCGCCGCCCACCACGGACCCGTAAAGCAATTTCTTAATCCATCGTGGCGCGCGCCCCAGCGTTTCGTCGGTTCACTTCTTCAGATATCCGTCGAGGCAAGGGAACACTTCCAATATTTGAGTGATTTGCCTGGAGGGTGGAGCCTGCTTGCGGGCGACCCAGGACGTGGCCACGCGGTGAAATGCAAAATCGCCCGCAAGCAGGCTCCTACAAAAAACCGGTGTTCGTCTCATCTTCAACGCGCATGGGCATCAGCCCCGGCGTAATCGGCACACGAGAATCGAGTGGGTTGCGGCTGATCAGATTCGGCGTCTTCAATTTCGTCGCGTGTTTGTGCGGCGACCATTTTTCAAAATCAGCATTCTCCCACAGAATTTTGTGATCCCACTCGTCGAACCACGTCTCCTCCATCGTCCCATCCGCCGCCCCGCCCGGGGTCGGCGGTTACAAACCGCCGCTCCCTTCACACCCGATAGAAGGCCTCGGCGTTGCGCACATAGAGCCGGTGCAACTCGTCCGGCGAAGACCCCTTCAACGCCTCATCGAGCGTCGTCACCCAGCGCGGATAGTCCGACGCCAGCGTGCTCACCGGCCAATCGCCGCCGAACATCACGCGATCAAATCCGAAGCACTCGACCACGTGGTCGATATAGGGCTTCAGGTCCGCCGCCTTCCACTTCGCGTGATCCGCTTCCGTCACGAGGCCGCTCAGCTTGCACCACACGTTTTCCATCCGCGAGAGCTCCCGCAGCTCCTCACGCCACGGGTCGAGCAACCCGGCCTTGATGTCCGGCTTTGCAATGTGATCGAGCATGAAGCTCACGTTCGGACATTGGCGCACGAGCGTGATCGTGTTGGCGAGTTGCCGATGATTCAGACAGAGATCGAAACTCAGCCCATGCGCGTGCAGCGCTTGCACGCCGTGCACAAATCCGGGTTGCAGACAGAACCCCACGTCAGCCTCCGATTGAATGAGCCGGCGGATGCCTTTCACCAGCGGATTCGCCGCCAGTTTTGAGACGGACTCGGCGGCCGCTTCGCCTTTTTCCAGCGGGGCCCAGGCGACGATGCCACGAATGCGCGGATCGACCTTGGCGACCTCCGTCACCCAGTCCGCCTCGGCCTGCGCCTGCACCGGATCACAATCGCATTGGAGAAACACCATCTTCGCCACCGTCACCGGCCCGCACGCCCGGCGGTAATCTGCGATGAGGTGATTGCGATTGATCGGCGGCACGCTCGCGAGCCACGGGTAGCGCAGACGCGTGAGGTCCCAAAGGTGGAGGTGCGTATCGACGATGGGGAAGTGAGGCATGGGGAAACAAAAGTGATTCAGCACATCGCTAAATTGCCGACGCACTTCTCACCACAAAAAACGCCACGGGCTCGGGCCGGCCAGAGCATCTCGAGTTGTCGATGTTCCGGAGCGGCGTAGGCATTTTGCCCCTGTTTGCAGACACCTCCAAACCCACGGGCGAGACGCCTCGCAGTGCTTGCTCGGAATGGCCGTCGGACCACACCCCCGCACGCCGCGTCACCTCACGCCCGACCCCAAAAATGGGATTTTGGCCATGATCGAAAGAAACCAAGCGCATGTTACGCAGAAACGTTTTAAAAATCTAATTTCCCAAGAGGATATCCAGTTTCCTATCGGTCGTTCGCTCCGACGCCGATGTTGCCAGTTTCGATTTCACTCCGCTGGCTTCCGACCCACTCGGATTAATCTTCTGTTCGCCACCATGACCATTCGCAAACTACTCTTGGCCGCCGGCAGTCTCACGCTCTTTCCGCTGGCCGCCTCCACCCAGGCGACCGCGGCCACCACGCCCGTCACCTCCGCCCAAGCCACCGGCTCCATTTCCGGCCGCGTGCAAAATGTCGCCACCGGTCAGTATCTCAAAAACGCCCGGGTTTCTGTCAAGGGCTCCAGCAATACCGTCTTCACCGACAAGGACGGCACCTACCGTCTGGTGAACGTCCCCGGCGGTCCCGTGACGCTTGAGGTTTTCTTCACCGATCTCGATCTCGCCGCGGTGACGCTCGACGTGCCGGCCGGCGGTGTCGCGACGCGGGATGTCAATCTGACTTCCGTCGCCCGCTACGGCCAGCAGGGCGACGGCACCGTGAAACTCGATGCCTTCGTCGTCGCGCAGGACAAGGAGACCGACGCGCAGGCGATCGCAACGAACGAACAGCGCTTCGCCCCCAACATCAAGAATGTCCTCTCGACCGACTCCCTCGGCGACGTCCTCGGCGGCTCCGCAGGTGAATTCATGAAGTTCCTCCCAGGCGTCACCGTCGAGAGCGATCTCGCCGACGTCTCCGGCGTCTCCATTCGCGGTATCGGCGGCGGCATGACGTCAATCACCAACGACGGCGCGCCCGCCTCCAACATCTGGACCACGGCCACGCGCTCGGTCGACGTGCGCTCGATGGCGCTCAATGACATCGCCCGCATGGAAGTCTCCAAGGTCCCGACTCCCGCCAATCCTTCCGACTCGCTCGCCGGCTCCATTAATCTCGTGAGCAAGAGCGCCTTTGAGCGCACTGGTCGCCTGCTCCGCTATTCGCTCAACCTGATCGGCAATCACGAGAACCTCGACCTGAAGAAGACGCCGCACTCGCACGGGGACAAGCTGAACTACAAGATCTACCCTGGCGCGAGCCTCGACTTCACCTGGCCCGTCACCAAGGGCTTCGGCGTGGTGATCGCTGCCAATCATTCCCGTTCCTTCAACGAGCAGCACCGCACGCTGCTGACGTGGACCTCGATCATTCCCCCGGGTTCGCCCGCGGGCACCCCGATCAACTACGCCAACCCGATCCTCAACTCGGTCTCGTTGCTCGACGGCCCCCGCGACCTGACGCGCAACACGCTCAGCGTAAAAGCCGATTGGAAGATCAGCGACAACGGCGTGCTCTCCATCGGCCACGTCGCTAGCCGGACCGACACCCGCATCGGCTCGCTCTCCTACACGTGGAATACGAGCACAACCGCGACCTCCTCGATCGCCGGCGGCCGCGTGCTCGACTGGGACGGCGGCCAGACCCTCGGCGCCACCGGCCGCGCCAGCCTCAACAACAACGGCACCAATCAGCTGATCAACCAGATCTCCGACTCCAGCAACGTCAGCTATCGTTACGACAACGGCCGCTGGCGCGTCGAGTCCGGCGTGAGCCGCTCCGCCTCGCAGATCAAGCGGCGCTATTTCGACGCCGGCTTCTTCCTGCAGGCGAGCGCCATCCAGCGTTTCCCCGTGCGCATCAACTTTCTCGGCCTTCAGCCCGGTGCCGCCGTCCCCGGCCGCATCGAGGTTTTCGACAACAACAACCAGCCGGTCGATTGGAACAACCCCGCCAACCTCCGCGGCAACACCGCCAACAACGCCAACCTCAATAACCACAGCTACACCAACCAGGGTTTCCTCAACATCCGCCGCACGCTCGACTTCATGCCGGTGCCGACCGCTATCCAGACCGGCGTGCTGGAGAAGCGCGTGATGCTGGACAACACCCTGCGGAACGAAACCTGGACGTTCATGGGCCCCGACGGGGTCTCCGCCGCCACCGCCCCGATCGAGCCGTATCTCATGCAGCGATACAAGAATGTGGATACGGGCTACGGCATGCCCAGCATCAACTGGATGTCGCCCAGCCGCGCTTTCCGCGCCTACCAGATCAATCCCCTGCTGTATCAGCAGACCGAAGCGCAGAAAGTCTCCGATCGAAACTCCCACATCGATAACAACGAAAACATCAAGGAGAAGGTCCAGGCCGCCTACGTCCAAGCCGACACCCGGCTCTTCAGCAGTCGCCTCCGCCTCCTCGGCGGCGTGCGTTTCGAAAAGACGACCGACGATGGCATCGGCGGCCTCGTCGACACCGAACGCATCTGGCAGCGCAATCGCGACGGGTCATTCGTGCGCAACGCCGCCGGCCAGCGCCTCCGCCGGCCGGAGGCCGGTGCCGCCGGCTCGCTCGCCGAGAGCCTTCTCACCCGCGAATATCGCGCCTTTTTCACGCACCGCGAATACGACGGCTACTACCCGAGCGTCCACCTCACCTACAACACCACGGAAAATTTCCTCCTCCGCGCCGCTTGGGCGAAGACCTACGGCCGGCCCAACTATTCGGACATCATCCCGCGCACCGTCGCCAATACGAGTGCGACCGATCCCAACGAAGACGACGATCTGCAGCCCGGCCAGTTCCGCGGCACGCTTACCGTCCGCAATCCCGCCCTGAGTCCCTGGACGGCCGACAACTTCGATCTCTCGTCTGAATACTACACTGACAACGGCGGCCTGATCACCGCCGGTATCTTCGTCAAGGAGCTGACAAACTTTTTCGGCGACGCCTCCCGCCGCGCCACGCCTGCCGTCCTCGCCGAACTTGGTCTGTCCGACCGCTATCTCGACTGGAATATCAATTCCAAGTTCAACGCCGGCGATGCGCGCATCACCGGCGCTGAGATCAACCTCCGGCAGAATCTCCGCCTCCTTGGTAAATGGGGCGGCTACTTCACGCTGTTCGCCAACGGCACCAAACTGAAGCTGGACGGCGCCCCCGGCGCGGCCTTCTCGAGCTTCATCCCCAAGAGCGCCAACTGGGGCTTCACCTTCGCGCCGAAGCGCTTCACCTTCACCGCCCGGTGGAACTACCGCGGTCTCGACAAGCGCGCCCCCCTGGCCGCCTACGGCCCCAACGGCTACGAATACATCGAGGCCCGCACGGTCCTCGAGGTGAACAGCTCGTATCAGTTCACGAAGAGCCTCTCCTTCGTGGCCAGCGCCACCAACATCTTCAACCTACCCTACCGTTTTCTCCGCTACGGCGACCAGACGCCCAGCCACGCGAGGCTGTATGCGGAGCAGGAATACGGTATCCAGATGGCGATCGGTCTGCGGGGATCGTTCTGAGGCCGCCTGCAAAAATCAGTTCCGATTTTGGTAGGGGCGAAGAGTGTAGTTCCAGTTCGGGAGGACATCGTGTCCGCTGAGGCAGAGCCGGCCGATCCGCTTTGGAGTAAGCTTGACCCCGTCGGAGTACGTTCAGGTGACGAGCGTGGCGGAAACGGTCAGGCCAGTGGTCGTGCGGGGCTCACGTAGGGTGGAAAACGGGGTCCGGTCTTAAGTCTTTCATTCAGTTGCTTCGCTCGTATCCGTCGCCGGGTTCACGCCCGTGCGCACCGTCGAGCTCGGTCCTCTGCATGAGCGAAATCAACAGACCTGGCACAAACGCCCCTCGACCATTGGTAGCGTTGCAGACGCCGAACGACTCCTCAGCCGCTCTTGGGCTTGGCCCGAGGACACTTCCTTCTCGATGCGTGCTCGAGCGCAGAACCACCGCTCCTTCCGACCGCAACGCCGCTCACTTTTTCTTTTTCTTCGCTGCGGCAGCAGCTGCCGCAGCCTCGGCCGCGGCGCGCTTGTCATCGAGGTTTCGCTCGAGGCTCGCGGGGTCGAAGGTCGCCTTCGCTCCGCCTTCCGGCACAGGGAGGCGGGCGGACCAGAGGATGCCATTCAAGACGAGCGTGCGCTGGCTCGGATATTCCCAGCTCTTGTGGAGGTCCGCGCCGGTGAAACTAAAACCGCGGCCGCCGTCGCGGCGCGTGTAGGCCCAGGCGATCACTTCGTCGCGGCCCGGGTATTTCTTCGCGTCGGCCGTGGAGCGGGACTTGTCGGGGACGGCGCCGACGAGCAGCGGGACGACCCCTTTTTCCGCAAAGTGCATGTTGTAGAGCCAGCCATCGCCGGGGGCGGCGAAGGGTGTCACGCCGCGGGTCACTTCGTGCGCGGGAATCGTTTTGAACTCCATGTCCCAGTGGCCACGGCTGCCGATGTCGCCCCGAAAAACGCCGCCGAGCCAGCCCTTGATCTTGTCGCCGTCGGGGCCGGCGGGGAAGTCCATCGCTTGGTGCAGCAACACGAGACCGGCGCCGCCTTCCAGGAGTTTCGCGAGCGCCGCCCAGCGCTCGGGCGTGGCGAAGGGTTGCTTGCCGCCGCCATCGCCGAAATAGACGACGCTCTTCGCGCCTTCGAGCACACGCTCATTTTTCGGCCAATCGCGGACCATCACGGGCCAGACGCCGGGCTGTTGCTTCAGCCAGTCCATCAACAGCGCGCAGCCGGCGAAATATTCATGCGCCATCGTTTTGCTGCTGGGCCCGCCCGCGAGCAGCACGATCTTGGTCATGCCCGGCTTCGGGGCATCGACCTCGAGCGGCACGCGCGATTGATCGTAAGAGGGAGCAGCGAGAGCAGTGAGGCACAGGGTCAGTAACCCGAGGAGCAGGGAGGGGAGTTTCATAGGGTAAAATCGACTCTGACGAGACGAAGAGGAATCCGCGCAGGAGCGATACAATTTTTCGATCACCACCTTCCGCCGCCACGCGTTGCCTCGCGCTTCGTGCCGCAGCCGCCCACCTCCACCGCACCTCCAATCACCGCCCCACCCTGTGCCCGAGCACTTCACACCGTCGCCGGCACGACGTAGCCTGTACGGTAAACGCGCGTCAGCAGCGCATCGGCCTCCCGGTCGTTCACAAATTTCTCCTGCGCGCCGTTGAACTTCAACGAACGTCCGACGCGATACGAAATGTTTGCGAGGTGACAGAGCGACGTGGACATATGCCCGTCGTGGATGTCGCTGTGCAGGACGTCATTCTTCCCCGCGCGCAGGGCCTCGAGGAAGTTCGCCCAGTGGTTGGCGCGTTCGCGCTCGGCGACCGTGGATTCGGCAAACGGTTTCTTCTCCCGCCGACGAAACGCCTTCCACGTGTTACCGCTGATTTCCAGCCAGCCTTCCGAGCCGTAAAAAAGATTTCCGACTTCCTGGCCCGCGCTGCCTTCGTGGTTCGTGTAGCGGCCGCGGGTCTCCAGCTCGATGATTTTTCCGTCGGCGTACGTGTACGCGGCCGTCTGCGTGTTCGGCGTCTCCTGCGCCGTCTTGTCGTGGCCGTAGGTCTCGACATCGCCATACACACGCTTGCCGGGCGTCTTGACGGCCTCGTCCTGCGTGAAGCCAAACAATCCGCCCGCCGAATAAACCGCGACTGGGTGCTCGTCTTTCCGCATCCCCCAACGCGCGATGTCCAGCTGGTGCGGCCCGGTGTTGCCCGTGTCGCCATTGCCCGTATCCCAATACCAATGCCAATTGTAGTGGCTGCGTTTCTCATTGTAGGGGCGCAGCGGTGCGGGCCCGAGCCAGCGGTCGTAATGGAACGTGGCCGGTGGTGTGCCCGCCTTCGCCATTCCATACGAATCACGCGCCTTGAAGCAGAGCGCGCGCGCCATGAAGAGCTCGCCAATCCCGCCACGGTGGAGAAACGCCATCGCCTCGCGCACATTTTGCGACGAGCGGTTGTTCAACCCGACCTGCATACGCCGATCATACTTGCGGCCCGCTTCGATCATTTTCCGGCCTTCCCAAATGTTGTGCGACGCCGGCTTCTCGACGTAGACGTGCTTGCCCGCCTGACACGCCCAGACTGCCGCGAGCGCGTGCCAGTGATTCGGCACGACAATCGAGACGGCATGCACGTCCTTGTCGTCGAGCACCGCGCGCAGGTCCCAATGCGTCGTCGGCTTCTGCCCGGATTTTTCCGCGACCCGTTTCAAGGCGGGCGCGAAGAGCGCCTCGTCAGTATCGCAGAGGGCGCGGAGGTGTACGTTGTGACTATCCTTCAGTCCGCAATAACTAGTGAGGTGCAAGGTGCCCTGATTGCGGAGCCCGATCACCGCGAGGTTGATTCGCTCGTTGGCGCCGGCGATGGCCGCATAGGATTTTGCTGAAAACCCCATGCCTCCGATCGTAATTCCGGCCGTGCCGAGCGCGCTGGTTTTGATGAAAGCTCTGCGGTTGGTAGTATTCATGATGAGGGGTAAAATAACTAAACGTGCGAGCCTGACGGGGATATTGAGGGGTGAGCAGGTCGGAACGTTTTACTTCTCTACCGACTCGCCGGCCCGCCTCCCCAGTAGTTCCCACATCAAGACTGCACCAGCAACGGAAACATTCAGCGATTCGATTTTTCCGCTGCCGGGAATCGTCACGAGCCGCGAGCACGACGACGCCACCAAGGGCGTGAGACCATGCTCCTCGTTGCCGAGCACGAGCGCCACGGGCTTTCGCAAGGCACCGGGCACCACCTCGGGCCGTCCACCGCGCGTCGCCGCACCGACCACATCGTAACCCGCCGCGCCGAGCTCGCGCACGCACCCGACCAGATCGCGCGTCTGCCAGACCTCGACGACGTCCAGCCCACCTTCCGCCACCCGGTGCGCCGACTCGGTGGGTTTCGCCGCGTTGGCATGGTCGGGAATCACGATCCGCGCCACGCCGAAAAACGCCGCCGTGCGCGCCAGCGCGCCGAGGTTGTGCGCGTTGCCGATGCGATCAAGCACGAGCACCGCCTCGCCCCGCTTGGCCCACTCGCGGATATCCGCCGCCGTCGGCACGCGTAACACCTCCGGCGTGACCACCGCGACAACCCCGCCGTGGTGCAGGGACCCCGCGACCTTCTCCAACTCCGGCGCCTCCACTTGCCGGTAAACTTTTTTCGCGACGGCGAGGACTTTGCAGATCCCGCCCACGCGCTGCCCCATGGAAGCCTCGTAAAATAAGCGCTGAATCGAAGCCGGATCGCGCGCAAACCGGGCCTGCACCGCCGCGAGTCCGCAGAGCCGCAGTTCTTTGAGTTCTTCACGGACGATCGGAGCCGGTCCCTTGCCCGGCGTCGCCTGCCCGGCCTTCGCTGCGTCCCGCGCGGCCGCCGCGCGCGCCGCGAGAGAAGGATGAAAACCAAGCCGTGGATTGTGAGCCATGCCCCAGCCTGCCTTACCTACCGCCCCGAAACCAAACAAAAGTTCGAAATCGCTAACCAGTTCCGCGCGCCCCGCGATCCACCTCTACGATACGATGGCGTCTCGCTTTTGGCCCTTGCGAACGTCCGAACCAGCCTCCTCCACCGCTAACCGAGACGCGCGAACTGCGGCACATTTTTCACGCGCTCGTGTTGGCTGGCGACCTGCGCGGTTTCATCGAGCGTGGTGAATGTGCGCAGATCCGTTCGCTGGACTCCGGCCTCTACCAAGCGATCAAGACGGTCGGCTCGGAAGGGGTGGCGGGGCTCGTCACCACCATTCGGCACCACGTCGCAAACGCAGATTTTGTGCGGGTGGCGTAGTTCCCTCAACGCACCGTCACTTCGCCCACCACGGTAAACTCCTCGCGGTCGTGATAAAGGTGGCGGATGCGGAAGCCCGGGGCGTGTTTCGCAAACGGCGAGTCCGGTGCCCTCAGCTCTCTCAACAGCGCCACGGCGTCCACGCGGCCGATCTTGAAGTTGATCACGAAACGCCGACACCAGCCCTGCGCGAGCCACGGCGTGACGATGTGCTGCAAGACGTGGTGGGGCTCCTCGACGAGGTCGCAGAACAGCCAGTCGAAGTTCTCGCCGACACGCGGGATGAACTTGAACGCATCCGCGCACAAATGCTCGATCCGCGGGTGATCGAGCGCACCGCCCTTGAGCGGACCGTTGTCGATGGCGACGACCCGCGCGCCGCGTTTCGCCGCACTGTAGCTCCAACCACCGGGCGCAGCACCGAGATCGCACACGCACTCCCCTTCCCCCGGCTCGCGACCAAGGATAATGTAGGCCTCCTCGATTTTTAAATACGAGCGAGACGGCGCGAGATCGTCGTCAGCCATCCGGCGCTGACCGTGCACGAACGCCTCGCGCGCCACGTAGGCACGCCCAAAATCCACGAAATAGACCCACAGCCCGCGGGCGACATGGCCATCCGGACTCACGCCCCGAGGCACGTCCGCAATCGCGAGCTTCGCGACGCGCGAAAGTTTTTTCTTCAACAGCTCACCAAACGCCGACTCGACCGCCGAGAGACGGCGCCCCAGCCCGACCGTCTCCTGCGGCCCCAGCCACACACTCGGCCACGCCGCCTCGATCCGCTCACCGCGCAAGCTGGCGAGAAAAAATTCTGCCACGCGCGTCGCGAGGGCGTTGACGGATTCGCCTTTCACCTCGATCGGATCGCGCAGGGTGAGCCACGGAAAGGCCAACCCCTCGGTCGCCACCGCGACGTCAGTTCGCACCCAACCGGGTCCTTGCTCGACGGCGGGCGCGCCGGCGTCCGCCAGCTCGCGACCGAGCAACGTTTCGAATCCGGATTGGCAGGTGAGCAACATCCGCGCGAACGTGTCCGCCCGGCGTCGTGTCGCGAGCGCAAAAATCGCACCCCGCCCCATTGGCACCGCGACGCCCGCGTCGCGAAAGGCCCGACCACGCGACGGGGACGTCGCGTCCCCATTCCCCATTCCCCATTTCCCATGCCCCAGTGCCCGGGAGGCTTCGCGGTGCAGGCGCAAAAAAGCCCGGGCTCACGGCGCGGGCTTCGTCTGCGAAACTTTTTCGCCCTCTGTTTCTTCGACGGACTTAGCTCTTCTCCGTTTTCGCGCCCGACTTCTTCCAGCCATCGATCCCCGGCGCGTAGTGCTTCACGTTGGTGTAGCCGAGTGCGACCGCCGCGCTGGCCGCTGCCTGATAGGCGTTGCAGTACTCATTACCACAATACGCGACGATGAGGGCGTTTTTGTCCTTCGGCAGCAGGGCAGCGAGTTTCTTGCCGTTGGCAGAAAAATCGATCGCCCCAGGGATGCGGCCTTCGGCAAACGAGTCGCTCCCGTTCACATCGAGGACGGTGACGGCTTTCTTGGAAATCGCCGACTGAAGATCAGCGTGCGAGATAGCGGCCACTTTGCCCGAGCCGGCATACACCGCCAGCGAGAGACAAAGCGAGGAGAGGAGGGTAACGAGTTTTTTCATAGAAAGAAAACTGTAGTGGTCAGCGGACATTTCTCAAGTGCGCGAAAAAAATACCCCCACCCGGGAAGTGCGGGCGGGGTCGAACGGAGCGACGGATTCCTACCCGCCGGCGGGTCATCCCCGCGCGCGACAGCTGGCTTTACAGTCGCTGCAGGTGAAACCCACCGTCCACGTCGAAGCACGCACCCGTCGAAAACGGAAAACGATCCTCCGCGATCGCGCGCACCGCTCGCCCGACATCCTCCGCTTTTCCCCAACGGCGAATCGGCGTGATGCCGCGCTCGTCGGTGATGATGAGCTTGTCGTATTTTTCCTTCACCCCGCCGGTCATATCGGTGGCGATCACGCCGGGGCGAATTTCGTAAACGTTGATCCCGTCGTTCGCCAGCCGGTCGGCGAAGAGCTTCGTCATCATCGCGAGTCCCGCCTTCACCATGCAATAATCGCCGCGGTTAATCGACGCCGTATAGGCAGAAATCGAGGTGATGTTGACGATGCGCCCACGGAAGCCTTCGGCGTCGGTCGCCTGCTTGAGCATCTGTTTCGCAACGAGCTGCGAGAGGAAAAACGGCCCCTTGAGGTTGATCGCGAAGAGCCGGTCGAAGCTCTCCTCGCCCGCGTCGAGCAAATCGGCGCGCACCTTCGGAGCGACTCCCGCGTTGTTCACGAGCACATCGATCCGACCGAACTGCGCGACCGTCTCCGCCACGAGTCGCTCGCGATCCGCCGCGACCGCCACGTCGCCTTGCACGATGAAGCCATCGCCGCCCGCCGCCTTCACCAAGGCAAGCGCTTCGGCGGCCGCCTCAGCGTTGCCCGCGTAGTTGATGGCGATGCGAGCGCCCGAGCGGGCGAGTTCGATGGCGATCCCACGGCCGATGCCGCGCGATGCGCCAGTGATGAGAGCGGTTTTCGAAGACATTAGCGCGCAGCGAAGTGGAGCCGCACTTATCCGGCAATGCCGTTTCTGGACTTTCCTTTCGCCCTACCGCTTCGGCGTCACCCCGTGCCCTGCCGCGAGGTGCGCCACGGAAATTTCCCCGCCGTCCATCGTAAAGCCTCCGTCAAACGGATTCTCCGCGAGAAACAGCGGGGTATCGAGGTCCGCAAAATCAAACCCACCCTGCCCTGCCGCAAAACACGCCGACCCGGTCATCGCCAGAATCGATTCGACGTTGCCGCCGATCATCAGCGTCAGCCCCGCCGATTTCGCGACCGCGACGATATCGAGCGCCGCCGCGACTCCGCCCTTCATCAACTTGATATTGATCGCACCCGCCGCGCGCTCCGCCACCACCCGGCGCGCATCGTCCGCGCTGGTCACACTCTCGTCAGCCGCCACCAACCAACCCGATTCCTCCGCGAGTGCCCGGGCCCCCGCGAGATCGTCTTTCGCCAACCACTGTTCCAGCAACGCCGGCACAATGCCGCGCGCCTTCAGCCCGCGCACGAGTTCGCTCGCCGCCGCCCGAGACACCCCCGCATTACCGTCGAGAATCAGCGGCGAATCCGGCGCCACCTCGGAGATCGCACCCACGCGTTCGAGATCGTGCGCCGGCCCGAGTTTTCCGCCGACCTTCACCTTGATCATGCGAATCCCGCGCTTCCGAATCGCCCGCGCATTGTCCGCCGCCTCCGTCGCCGTGCCGGTCGTGACAGTCATGTCCGTCTCCAGCGTCGTGCCTGCACCGCCGAAGAATTTCCATAACGGCTCGCCCCGCTGCTTCGTGAGCGCGTCGAGCAACGCCAGCTCAAACGCGCACTGCGCCGAACCACACCACGCACCGCCGCGGCCGCGAAACTCCGCCGCGAGCCAGCGCCAATCTTTCACCACGTAACCCGCGAGCCAGCGCCGCGACCCCGCGAGCACGGCCAACGCCTGCGTCTGCGTCTCGCCGTTATAGGCGGGCAAGGGCGCCGCCTCGCCATAGCCGAGCGTGCCATCAGCCAACTCGAGCGTGACCAGTACATTGTTCGCCGCTGCCTGCGCACCCCCGGAAATCCCAAACGGCTCGAAGAGGGGAATATCGAGCGGCGCAACTTCAACGGACCGGATAATCGGAGACGAGGGCGTGGAGAGGTTCACCGTGGGAGGAGAAACATCCCGCCGGCTCGCGGCAAGTGTGGTCATGCCGCCCGCCCCCGCTTCTCCTTTTCACATGGAGATGACCGCGCCGTCTCCCTCTCCGCCCGCCATCCGATAAAGCCCTCTCCTTCGCTTCGTCCTCGCCGAGCGCGCTGCTCGCGTCACTGCTTCTGATTCCACCCTGCGTTCGAGATGAGTCTCATAACGGCCTTTGGCAGGAGCCTGCATGCGGGCGATTCAGGACGTAAAAATTACCTGCAAGCAGGCTCCTACCCCCAGCCTGCTCGGCTCATCTCGAAAATAAATTAAAATGACCATCCACCGCCCAGCCGTGGCCACTTTGAGGGCATCTACAACCACTGCGCGCCCGCCCAGCAAGCATCCCGCTACCGGCGCCGAACCCGCTGTCTAGCGCCGGCGGGCGCCGCAAAAAAAATCCAAATCTTCCTGAAATCCAGACTCCGCACTTGTCGGGCTCTCTTCTCTCGCCACCCTTCAGTTTCACGCTCACCCCGCCCTCTTACCATGGCCAAACTCAAAACGATCTTACTCGTCGCCAACGGCGACCTCCGCCAATCCGCCAACGAAGTCTGCTGGCCCGCGCAACACGCGATGGAGCAGACCCTCACTGCCGCCGTGGCCAAGCTCGGCTTTAAACTCGTCCGCGCCCACCCCTACAAAGCCGCCCAAAAGCACGGCTTTATCAGTTCGCAAAAAGAGGGCATGGAGGTCTTCGCCGGCCTCGATCCCAAGACCCCGCTCATCGTCGCCGAGGCCGTCTGGCAATACTCGCACCATCTCCTCGCCGGCCTCATCTCGCATCAGGCTCCGATTCTCACCGTCGCCAACTGGTCCGGCACGTGGCCCGGTCTCGTCGGCATGTTGAATCTCAACGGCTCCCTCACCAAAGCCGGGGTGAAATATTCCACCCTCTGGAGCGACGATTTCTCCGACGATTATTTTCTCACCGGCTTGCAGGCCTGGCTCTCCACCGGCGTCGCCACGCACCAAACCGCGCATGTTAAACCGCTCGCCAAAGCGTCCGTCCCCCCGAAGGCCCGCGCCATCGCAAAAAAAATCGCCGACGATCTTCGCCGCCGGAAATCGATTATGGGCATCTTCGACGAGGGCTGCATGGGCATGTATAACGCCATCATCCCCGACGAACTGCTTTTCCAAACCGGGGTGTACAAGGAGCGTCTCTCGCAATCCGCACTCTACTACGCCGCCACGCAGGTGCCCGCAACCGAGGCGCGTGCCGTCTTCGACTGGCTTCGCGCGAAGGGCATGACGTTCCACCTCGGCACCAACGAGGCCACCGAGCTCACCGAGACGCAGGTCCTCTGGCAGTGTAAAACCTACGTCGCCGCCCTCCGCATCGCCGACGAGTTTGGCTGCGAGTCCATCGGCATCCAATACCAGCAGGGCCTCAAGGATCTCCTCCCCGCCAGCGATCTGGTCGAAGGCATCCTCAACAACAGCGACCGACCGCCCGTGAAAAACGCCGCTGGGAAAGTCATCCGGCCCGGCCAGCCCCTCACCCACTTCAACGAAGTCGACGAGTGCGCCGGTCTCGACGGTCTCTTCACCCACCGCATCCACACCGCCCTCGGCCAGCCCGTCGAAAACACGTTGCACGATCTGCGTTGGGGCGCCCCCGATGCCAGCGGCACGACCGACGAGTATGTCTGGGTTTTCCTCATCTCTGGCAGCGCGCCTCCCGCGCACCACATTGGTGGATACAAGGGCACCGACTCGCTGCGCCAGCCTCCGATGTATTTCCGTCTCGGCGGCGGGACCGTGCGCGGCATCGCCAAACCCGGCGAAATCGTCTGGAGCCGCATTTTCGTCGAAGGCGGCAAACTCAAGATGGATCTCGGCCGCGCCAAGGTCATCACGCTCCCGCTCGCCGAGACCGAACGCCGCTGGAAAGAGACGACGATGCAGTGGCCCATCATGCACGCCGTGACCTACGGCGTCTCGCGCGACCAGATGATGGCCCGCCACAAAGCCAACCACATCCAAGTCGCCTACGCGCACAGCGCCAAAGAAGCCGATCTCGCCTGCTACGCCAAGGCCGCGCTCGCCGCGGAACTCGGCCTCGAAGTCTGCGTGTGCGGCACCAAGGCCGACGGCAAAGCGTTCTGAGCAGGGATTGCTAGCCCGCGTTTACCGGCCGCGGAATCCAGCGGGCGCGGCCGACACCGTCGAATCGGTGAGTGTCCGCAAGAAAGCCACCAACGCGCGCTGCTCCCCTGCCGTCAGAGCGAGGCCGGCCGCGGGGTGCTTCGCGAGATTCGGGTCGAGCGTCGCTGCGCGTTTCACACCGTGGTCGTAGTGCGCAATCACGTCCTCGAGCGTCGCGAGGCGTCCGTCATGCATATACGGGGCGGTCACGGCGACATTGCGCAGCGACGGGGTTTTAAACTTCCCCGCGTCGGTTTTTTTACCGGTTACGAGTGCCCGGCCGCCATCGGCACTGACAAGATCGAGTCCGTTGCTACGCAGCCCAAAATCCGTGAACAACGCACCGCCGTGACAATGAAAACAATCCGCGCCCCGCTTGCCTCGCACGGGATCATACTCGGTCACGAAGAGCGCGAAGCCCGCCTTCTCCTCCTCGGTCAATTCGGCCGCGCCGCGCAACGAGCGGTCAAACTTCGAGTCGGCCGCCAACAGCGTCAGCAGAAATTGCTCGAGCGCGAGGTCCACGCGGTCCGCCGTAATTTCCGGCGAACCAAACGCCACCGCGAATTTATCGCGCAGTCCGGCGTCGCGATTTAGCTCCGCCACGACGACGGTGAGGTCGGCTTTCATTTCAATGGGATTGGTCATCGCCGCGCGCACTTGATCGCGGATGCGCGGCTTGGCGCCGTCCCACGCGTAGTTCGGGCTCCACGCGAGATTGAAGAGCGGCATCGAATTCCGGGTGCCGCGAATGCCATCGACGCCCGCACTCGTAGCCTGACCGTCGGAAAATGCCCGCGGCGCCGCGTGGCAGCTCGCGCAGCTCTGGAGGTATCCCGCCGAGAGCCGCTGGTCGTGAAAGAGCGCCTCCCCGAGCGCGACGCCTTCCTGCGTGAGCGGATTGTCCGCCGGCAGCGCCGGTTGCGGAAATCCCGCCGGCACGACAAACGGTCGGGGCGTCGTAGCGGACGAGGTCACGAGGCCGGGGATTTCTTCGCTACGTGGAGCCGGCCTCCTCACGTCGTCCGCTACGACCGTCGGTTTCGCCTCCAGAAAAAACCACGCCCGCTCCATCGCCATCGCCAACGTGGTCGCCAACGCATCGTCTTCGCCCGAGTGCGTCGACTCGCTGCCATCGTCCGCCCCGAGCGCGTGACCGCCCACCGCTTTGCCCAGATCGAGCGCGAGCGAAACCGTCGTCGTTCCCGCCACGTGCACCAACGCCACAAAACCCACGCGCATCACGCGGGCATCCGTCGCGAGGTGATACGAAAATCCGCGCTCGTCGATCGCGTGTTCCGTGCTCACTCCGCTCGCCGCCGCGCGCCATCGTCCCTCGATCGCCGTAAACACATAGCCACCGGCCCAACCCCAGTGCAGACCGTTGACGATGGGGTTCAAGGGATGCCCCGCCGACCATTGCCCCGGATCCCCGTGGTTCACCGCCGCCGGTAACCCGAGCTGAAACTCCAGCCCGTGGTAATCGCCGTCAGGGACGTTGCGGAGCGTCAGCGCGAGCCGCCCCGACTCCGCATCGAGAAAACCGTATTGCCCGTCGAGCTGCACCGTGCCGCCCTCGGCCCGCGTGAGCACGACCCCCGACACCATCGCCGCAAACCGCGTCAAGCGTACCGTCTGGCCAGTCGCCCCGGCCAATTCCCCCGACGGCACCGCGATCGGTACACCCCGCCAGCGCAACTGAACTTCCATCCGCAGCTCCGCCGCGCCCAGCGGCGAGCACAGGAGGAACAGGAGGAACACGCAGCGCATAGGCAGAAGATAAGGCACCGAGGTTAAGCGAATGTAAGACGAACGGGTGAGAATTGTTAAACTCACGTTAAGCTCTCGGCGATTGCACGCGCGGCGACAACTCCCCAGAAATCGCCGCTGATGAATTCCGCCGCTCCCGACTCCGGCCGCACGCGCCTGTTGATGATTGATGACGACAAAAAACTTTGCCGCCTCGTCACCACGTACCTTGAGCCACTCGGATTCGACGTTGCCGCTGTGCACACCGGCCCCGAGGGCGTCGAACAGGCCACCGCCCCTGGCCCCGCCGCCCCGCACGCGCTTATTCTCGATGTGATGCTCCCCGGCATGGACGGCTTCGAGGTCCTGAAACGTATCCGCAAAAAATCTACCGTGCCCGTGCTCATGCTCACCGCGCGCGGCGATGAGACCGACCGCATCGTCGGCCTCGAAGTGGGTGCCGACGACTACCTTCCGAAGACATTTTCCACCCGCGAGCTCCTCGCCCGCCTCCGCGCCGTGCTCCGCCGCAGTGCGCTCAACGCCACCGTCACCGCCAACGCCGAGGCTCCGCCCAAGGAAGTCGTCGTCGGCGATCTCCGGCTCAATCTCGACGCCCGCTCCGCCGTGCTCGGCGCCGAGCCGCTCGTGCTCACGCCGGTTGAGTTTGATCTGCTCGCGAGTCTCGCGAAGGCAAAGGGGCGCATCAAATCCCGCGAGGCGCTCCTCGATGAAGCGCGCGACCGCAACTACGACGTATTCGACCGCTCGATCGACGTGCACATTTCCTCGCTCCGCAAAAAACTCCACGATGATGCGAAAGAGCCGCGCTTCATCCGCACCGTGCGCTCCGCGGGCTACATGATGGTCGCACCGGAGTAGCGCAAACGTTTCACCCGCGGGGTGAAACGTTCGCCCGGTCGGCCGACTTCCTCGGGCCGGCCACGACCACGCCGCTCTGCTCGGCGGCAGCTGAATAACCCTCCGCTCTCCACGCATAGCCAAGCCTACGCATGGCCACGCCTACGGCCCCGCTGCGAACCCGTCCTCCGTACCGGACTGCGGGTGATACTGGCCAGTACGCACCGTGCCGCTGCGGGTGTTGTAAAGTTCGATCACCCGCGTGAGCTCGACTAGTCCGATCCGTCCGTCCTGGTCGGAGTCGGCGCTGTGGAGGCGCGGCGCGGCGGACATGATCAGCGGGTCCGGCGTGACCAGCACCTGAAACGTCGAGCCATCGCTGCGCCGTCCCGCCAACACCGCGCTCAGGCCGACCCCCGCAGTCGCACCGTCCGGCACGGTGAGCGTGCAACGAAAGGCCAACGGGCTCGCAAGTGGCGCCTCCCAGACCCACTCCGCGAATTCGGCAGCGCCCGCCGTCGGCGCAGCCGAGGTGCCGACCGCAGTGCTCGCCGCGAACCTCCAGCCGACCGGGAGTAAGATTTGCCAGCTCACGCGCGCGGGAGCGCCGGTGAAGCTCACCGTCTGATCCACCGTGGCCGTACCGCCCGCGACGTAGCCGGCCCCGACCACCGCCTGCGTGGCCACGACGACGGTGAGCTCGGCCGCCGCACTCGTCACGGAACCGCCAGCGTTGGTGATCACCACCGAGTAGAAACCGGCATCAGCCACGCGCACCGTCGCGAGGGAAAACCCCGCCAGCGTCGCGCCGGCGATGGCCGCACCGTCCTTCTGCCAGCGATAGGAAAATGGGCCGGGGCCGCCCACCGTCGCCGAAAAACTCGCCACCCCACCGGCGATCACAGCGCTGGCCGCAGGCGCTACCGTGATCGTCGGAACGGTGGCCGTGCCGGCGAACGGCACCGTGGCCATCGTCCCCACCGGCGTGCCCATCACGGCGCGCGCATCAAAGGTCGCGATCGCCGCGACCGTGACGCGGAAAAAATTCGCGGCGGCCGTCGCGGCATAGCCCGTCGTCTGGCCCGTGCTCGTGACCGCGGCGGCCACCGTTGTCCAGGTCGCTCCGTCGGCGGAGGATTCGATCCGATAGGTGGCGCCTTCGACGGAACTCCAGTTAAGCGCGACCCCGGTACCCGACGCCGTGGCCGCGATGACGATCGGCGTGGTCGGGCCGCTGCGAACATATTCTGTCACCGTCTCGGTAACGGCGGAGACGGCACCGCCGGTGGGGCTGCCGTAGTACCACCGGCCGATCACGTAGGGAAACTGGGGCGAGCCATCCGCCGCGATGGTCACGAAGTAGGCGTAGGTGCCCGCGGGAAACTCGGGCGTCACGCAGAAGCGGCCGTTGTGGAGATCGAGGTCGAAGTCGCTGCCCTGCGTCCGGCCGAGTTCGCCCAGATAGTCGTAGTCTTCGAGGTAGCGGCCGAGCGGGAAGGTCGCGTTGACCGGGGGACCTTGGAGATTGGCGGCGAGGGTCGCGGCGCGGTTTTGCGCGCGGGTGGCCCAGACGGGGAGCGTGGTGCGGCCGGTGGCTGCGAGATCGGTCGTCGCGTTGGCGCCGTCCCGCCTCACGTAGCCGGACACCATGCGGCGCACGGCGCTCGTCCCGTCGAGCGCACTCGCGTATCCGTAGGGACCATACACGGGATGGCCGTCGGCCAGCCAACCGAGAATGGGTGAATGGCGGGTGACGGCCCCGGCGCTCTCGGTGTAGCCGCGCGTGGTCGCGTTATAGTCCACGTGGTCCCCGAGCTGATGGCGCAGGGCGGGAGTGTTGGCGTGGTAATGGTAATTCGAACCGGCCTGGTGGGCGAAGGCAGGGTCGAAGGTCACGCCTTCGTTGACGTAGGCGTCGCGGTTCCAGACGCCGGTGCCTTGGAGGCGGTTGACCGGGTCAGCATCCTGACCGCTCGCGGTAGAATAGGAAAACGTGTCGCGGTTGTCGAAGAACGCGACGCCATCCACGCCGTAACCGATCACGCCGTTGCCGGTGAGCGTCTTGTTCGCCGACACGACGGGAGCGCGCGGCACGCGGTAGAGCACGTTTTGGTTGGCAGGAAAATTCGGAAAACTCTGGGTGTGCGCGGTATTGAGATACCAAGGACCCATCACATGGTAGCCGAGGCCCGAGGAACGCAGATAAACCCAATCCCTCGAGGAAGAAATCTGCATTACGCCGGCATAGCTCGGGGCAGACTGCATGCCCTGGCCCCGCGCCCACGTGGTCACGGCAGTGCCGGACGTCCTTGCCGCGTCGGACTCGTAGAGACGCGCATAGTTCACGGAAGGCGCGGAGAGCCAGGAGGTGAGGCGGGGATCGTCGGCGGCGGGCGCGGAGGATGCGGCGAGGACCGCGATGACGGCGAGGACACCGAGGGTCGGAGGGAGTGGAATTTTCATGGCGGTTTGAATGGTCTGCAGCGCTAGGCCGGAGCCTTGAATGTGACCACGTGGAGAAACGGTCGCTTCGTATCACGCGTGCGCAGGAGGCGGACCTCCTCGACGGCAATCAGATCCGCAGCGCAACCTTCTGCGATCAGCGGAAGGCCGTCGATTTTAGCAATCGAACCAGCGGCGAGTAACGCCGTGATCACAAGCCCGCGAAGACGGTTTTTCATGGCACGACGTAGAGTTCTACGAGGGCCGTACCCGTGGTGCTGCCCACACCGCTCACGATCGCAGTGTAGTTGCCGGCGGGGAGTGTGGTGACGAGCGCGGCGTCGCGGCTGCCAGCGGGTAACGCGAAGGCACCGACGGCGGCCGCGGTCGCGGAAATCTCCACCGCGTTGGTCGCGCCGGACCAGTTGTCGTTCGTCGCGAGCGCGGTGGTACCGCGGTAGAGCGTGATCGTCGGATCGGCGAGGACGCCAGTCACCCCGAGGGACGTGAGAGTTGGGCCCACCGCGCGGATGAGGAGCTTGAGCGAACCCGTGCCGCTCACCACAAAACCGGGAATCAACACGCTGTCGCCGGTGCCGACGAAGGCGCGGGTTGAAGCGTTGATTACGTTGACCGACGAGGAGGTAGCGGCGTCGTAAACTTCGAGGAGCGCGACGCCACTACCGCCATCGCTCGAGGTAACCGGGGCCGTGTAGGGGCCGGCGGTGAGTGGAGCGACGAGCGCGGCATCTTTGCTCACGGCGGTGAGTGCGAAGGCCCCGGACGAAGTGAACGTAGCGGCATCGGCGGCGAGCCAGTTATCATTGCTCGCGACCGTGGTGTTGCCGTTCACAAGACTGAGGCGCGGATCAGCGAGTACGCCCGTCACGCCAAACGCGGCGAGCGTGGGGCCGACAGCACGGACGAGCATTTGCTTCGAGCCCGCCCCACTCAGAACGAAGCCGGGAATCGGCGTGCCGGCCTCGCCACCGAGGGCTACGCGCGTGGCGATGTTGATCAGCCGCGCGGTGCCGGAGGAACCGAGGGACGCGGAAGCCGTCGCGGAGTTACCCACTCCCGAGAGGCCGCCGGCCCCGCGCGTGTCGTAGGTGGCGAGCGCGGTGAGTGTGACGCGATAGTGGTTGGCCATGGTCGCGGTGGAAAAACTCGTCGTGTCGCCACCGCTGCTGGTGACGGCCGTCGCGGGCGCGAGGGGAGACCACGTCGTGGCATCGGAAGAGGTTTCGATCTTGTAGGTCGCGCCCTCCACCGAGGACCACGTGATCGAGACGGCACCGCCGGCGTTGGTCGCGCTCACGGAAATCGGCGATGCTTGGCTGGCGCGCACGAACTCGGTGACGGGTTCATTAATCGCAGTGACGCTGCCGCCGATGGGACTGCCGTAGAAGTAGCGGCCCACGAGGTTGGGAAACTTGGGCGTGCCATTGGCCTCGATCGTCAGGAAATAGGCCCACGTGCCGTTGGGAAACTCGGGGGTCACACAAAAGCGGACATTGTATTCGTTGAGATCGAAATCCACGCCGTGGGTTTTTCCAAGCTCGCCCAGGTAGTCGTAGTCTTCGAGGTAATTGCCGAGCGGAAACGCCGTGCCTACGGCGGGGCCATAGACGGTGACGGGCAAGGTCGCACTGCGGTTTTGGGCGCGGGCGGCCCACGCCGGCAGCGTCGTGCGGCCGGTCGTAGCGAGATTTGTCGTGCCGTGGCCGCCGTCGCGTTTGACGTAGCCGGGCGTCATCCGGCGCAGTCCGCTCTTCGGGTCCATCGGAACAGAATAGCCATAGGGGCCATACACGGGCAGGCCGTCGGCCAGCCACGCGACGATGGGCGAGTGCGCCGTCACGGGCGCGTTACTCTCGGTATAGATTTTGGTCTGGGCGTTGAACTCGACGTGGTCACCGAGCGCGAAGCGCACCGCTGGGGCGTTCGCGTGGTAGTGGTGACTCGTCATCGCCTGATGCGCGAAGGCCGGATCAAAGGTCACGCCCTCGTTGGCGTAAGCCTCCCGGTTCCACACGCCATCACCGCGACTGCCACCTCCGACGGGAGAACCATCAGCACCCGCGGCCGCGATGAAGGAAAACGTGTCGCGGTTGTCGTAGGCGGCGACTCCATCAACGAAGTAACCGATGGGACCAATTCCGGTGAGCGTCTTCGTCGCCGGAATCGTCGGCGTGCGCGGGAAGCGAACCAGCGTGGCGGTGTTGGCGGGATAGCTCGGGAAATTTTGGGTGTGCGCGGTATTCAGATACCATGGACCCATCACATGCGTGCCAAGACCTGACGTGCGCAAGTAAACCCAGCTGGCGGACGACGAGACTTGAATCACGCCCGCGTAGCTGGGCGACGTCTGTGTGGTCATGCCGCGCGACCACGTCGTGACGGCATTGCCGGCGAGGCGGGCGGCGTCCGTTTCATAGATGCGGGCGTAGCGGCGGGTGTTGGCCGTCTGCCACGATTCGAGCTGCGGTTCCGCGGCACCGGCGGTCAGCGCAGCGGCGAAGCAACTGAGGAGTAAGCCGAAGAGGAGTTTCATGGTTTCTATTAAATCAGGACGCGGTAAAGCATCTGTGAGGGGCGGAAAGAATTTTGTTAAGCCCGTGTAAACGTGCGGGATTTTTCGGATCGACCCCCGTATGGTAGGTCAGTGTCTCTGCGTCCGCTCCCGTGAAAGCAGCCTTCCCCCTCTCTCTCAAAGTCTCGCTGTGGCTGCTCGCCAACCTGCTGCTCCTGACTGCCGCAGCCGGGGCGTTTTACGTGAGCCAGTTTGGCATCGGCTGGAAATCGCTCAGCCAAGGCGCCCTCGGCGAACGGCTGCATAGCATCGGTGACTCGATTGCCACCGACCTCAACACCGAACCGGAGAGCGCGCGCCCCACGATCCTGCGCTCGCGCACGAAAAAATACGGCGCTGATTTTTTCCTGTTCACCAATACCGGAGCCCAAGTCGCGGGCGACCTCGTCCAGCTGCCCGCCGCCGTGCGCGAGGAACTCACCAAAGACCAGCGGAACGGCGG
>Ga0209550_10000147_pt1 | contig 58347 bp, 45 predicted proteins | sample LauGreSuBDMM15SN_2_FD_187567 | JGI IMG/M metagenome (GOLD analysis project Ga0209550, IMG submission 187567) | Freshwater lake microbial communities from Lake Michigan, USA - Su13.BD.MM15.SN (SPAdes) (version 5) | ecosystem: Environmental > Aquatic > Freshwater > Lake | place: Lake Michigan... | reverse complement strand
ACCCGCAAGTATTTGGCAGAGAGTGCCACAGCTGGAGCTACATCCGCTGGCAACGTTGCAACCCTAAATCGTGTGATCCTTCCAGTGATCAGACGTGTAATGCCTACCGTTATTGCTAACGAGTTAGTAGGTGTACAACCAATGACTGGCCCAGTTGGTCAAATCCACACTCTACGTGTTCGCTACAGCGACGCAAGTGAATTTGCTGCTGGTACAGAAGCATTGAGCCCATTCCAAATCGCTCAAGGTTATTCTGCTAACTCATCTAGCGCAACTGCTAGAGCAGCTTCTACAGCCGCTCTTGAAGGTGTAGCTGGTAACAAGTTAAGCATTCAAATCTTGAAGCAAACAGTTGAAGCCAAGACACGTAAATTGTCAGCTCGCTGGACATTTGAAGCTGCACAAGATGCACAAGCCCAACAAGGTATTGACATCGAAGCAGAAATCATGGCTGCTCTTGCACAAGAGATCACAGCTGAGATCGACCAAGAAGTTATTGGTAGCTTGAATAGCTTGGCTGGAACTGTATTGACTTATGATCAAAACACAGTTTCTGGTACAGCTACTTTCGTTGGTGATGAGCATGCTGCTTTGGCTGTTCAAATCAACCGTGCTGCTAACTTGATTGCTCAACGTACACGTCGTGGTGCTGGTAACTATGCAGTTCTAAGCCCAACAACATTGACAATTCTTCAGTCTGCTACTACTAGCGCATTTGCTCGTACAACAGAAGGTACATTCGAAGCACCTACAAACACCAAGTTTGTTGGTACATTGAACGGTGCTATGAAGGTGTATGTAAACAGCTACGCATCTAGCGATGACGTATTGATCGGATACAAAGGTGCTTCAGAATCTGATGCTCCTGCATTCTACTGCCCATACATCCCATTGATGTCAAGTGGTGTTGTATTAGATCCATCAACTTTCGAACCAGTCGTATCATTCATGACACGTTATGGTTATGTTGAGTTGACAAATACAGCGTCGTCTCTAGGTAACGCTGCTGACTATCTAGCTAAAGTTGCTGTAACAACAGCCAACTTGAAGTTTGCTTAATCAGTAGAGTTCATAGTAACTAATTCAAAAAGGCTCTTCGGAGCCTTTTTGTTTGACTTAAATACCAAGTGAAGATAGAATCAGACAAAGACTTTAGTAATCTACAAACGCAATTTGCAGACTGGCGTAAACGTTTTCCTATGTTTACACATGATGTAAAGCAAATAGAACACATGGTAAACGATCGTATACAGGCACACAGCAAACATCTTGTAAACTACAGACAAACCCACAGTAAAAGTCATTTAGAAAAAGCACAATTAGAAATAGATGCTATTAACCAAATATTAAACACAGTTGAAAAAATTGAGTTGATGGCAATGATAGCACGTTGATAAATACAATGTCTATTAAAGAACTTGCATAGGGCAAGACTTATGGGGTAACCATCCTCGTAGACCTAAAACGTCATATTAAGGAGAAACAAAATGGGACGTCCATTAAGAAAAGATGTAAGAGGTACTGATGTAATTAACACGCCAGCATCTACAGCAACTGGCATTACAGTATCATTTTACGACGGTTCAACAAATCAAACCGACGGCATTATTATTAAACAACGCGGTGCAAATTCATTTGTAGTTGCTCGTATTGGTACACCAGGTACTACTTTTGTTTGTAAGTTGGTAGATACAACACCAAACGCAGCAGGCGAAATGCTAATGCGAGGTTCGACTACTGGCCAATTAGACGCAGCGTTAGTTCCTATTGCAAAACTTTCACGTAGACTAGCTTACGGTTTTCCGTCAAGCCCAGTACTAAGTGGCGGATTTAACCGCGGCGAAGACTCAAATGCTTCTACAAATCATGATGCTACTCGTTACACTTGGTATTTAGAAAGCGATTCGTCAGCTGATTATATTGTTCTAACAGCAATTTAATTTAAGGAACTAGTATGGGACAGGTTGTACAAGTTAACGGCGATTATACGATTAAGGCCAAGCAAGGGTCTAACATTATTTTTGATGTTGGAACTGGGCCTGAAGCCGGTAACGTTAAGATAACTGGCAACCTGACCGTTGTTGGCGAAACATTAATTGTTCAAACAACAGATTTAGCTGTAGAAGATAACATCATTACTCTTAACAGAGGTGAAGCAGGATCCGGAGTTACTAAAATACTTTCAGGTATTGAAATTGATCGAGGACTATTAGCCAACACTTCTTTTATATACGATGAATCCACACAAAGTTGGCAAATTGCTGAAGGCTCAACCGAACTAGGTTTTAATAATTTTTCTAATAGTTCATTACGATTAAAAACATTGTTAACCTCTATGGACGAAGACGAAGGCGATTTAACTTTATTTGCCGAGGCAGGTAATACTGGAGTTTTAAAAGTTGGCGGCGCAGCGTTATATAACGAGCGAGTTACCAATGATAACGATATTCCAAATAAGAGATATGTTGACCTTGCTATTCAAACTAATCCAACATTTCAAATTCGTTCACCTGGTGCGCTAGTTGGAGTACCAGAAAGCCAAGTAAAAGGAGATACTCGTGTTGTAGCATTTGACTTCAGTGCAACATATGACGAGGCATTATTCCCAATCGGGCCGTTTACTGATTCTGGCGACTTACCAAGTGAAAGTTTTGTTGCACTACTAGTTGATAATCAATTGGTTGGATCGGTGTTTGTTAACAGATTTAACGTTGCCGGTCTAACATTTTGGCAAGAGGATCCAAGCTATCCAGGCCAAGCACCTGCTTCTATAATTCAAACAACCGGAACTGACGGAAATTTAAAATTAGAAACCAACGGTCCGGGAAAAGTTGAGATAACTAATGCTATACAGTTTAATGATAACCAAGGATATAATGAAGATGGTGGCCCAACAGCATTTCCATTACAAAGTGTAATATACGGCGGAAAAATTGGAGCTGGAAATACCGGAATATATGTTTCGGCACAGAATTTTAATAGTACAAACATACAAAGAAGTGAATTGATCAGCAAAAAGAAAGCTTTACTTTTTAGTATGTTATTTTAAGAGACAACTATGATATATAGCACACGAATAACAAACGCAACAACTGATACAATAGTGTATACTAGTTCTACTACTGGTGCTGCTGTTGGTGGTCTTATAGAATCAGCAGACACTGCGATTACTAATATTATACTTTGTAACACAGGAACTCCGGATTCTACAGACGAAAATGTAAATACAGTTTCTGTTACTATATATTTGCTAAATGCCGATGTCAGTCTTACTCCGTCGGTGTCTAACACAATTGTCAGCAATTTGATTGTTCCTGCTGGCGAAACAATATTTTTTAGCGACGAACGAATTGTATTACGAGGTACTTCGGTAAATGCAAGAGGCAGCGACAAAGTTGTTGTAAGAGCTAGTGCTGCTAATTTAATTACTGTAACGGTGAGTGCATTAATTGTATGAGGTTCCTTAAATCAAAAGCTCTTTCTAAATATAGTCCAACAGATCAAACTCTGTTTAGTAATTCTGCAGGTCGTGCAGTAATGAGTGGCAAAGGTGCGCTGCGACTACCGAAAGGAACAACAGCCCAACGTCCGGACCTTACAGGCGTAAGGGTTCTTGGTGGAGCATACGGTTATATTCGTTATAACACAGATTTAAATGCCATTGAAGCCTACGTGGGAGACGGTGTTTATAGTTCTTGGGAAATTGTTAGAGAAGCAGCAACTGAAACAGTTACTAGACAAAAAATTGAAACAGCAGACGGGTTAGAATCATCGTTTGGACCGCTCGATTCAATTCCTGCAGATGCCAAAAACATCATAGTCTACGTAGAAAACGTATTTCAACATGGTGGCGAAAACTATAATATTGATACCAGCACATACCCAGGACAGGCGTGGATTCAATTTGCCAGCCCTGTGCCAATGGGCAAACCTATTTGGATCTATTACGGCATAACTAACTAACAGCCAAAACAGGTAAATATACGTATCAAAGAATTGGAGATACGTGATGGCCCTGGTATTAGTAGATAGAGTCAAAGTAAGAACACAAACTGCCGGAACTGGCACATTAACCTTGGGACCTGCGGTCGAAGGATTCCAAACATTTGCATCTGTAGGTACCGGTAATACTACCTATTACGCTATTGTTGACAATCGAGGCAATTGGGAAACCGGACTAGGTACATATACATTATCAAGTTCTGTACATTCTTTGGCCCGCACTACCGTTTACAGTTCATCTAATGGCGGAGCCAAAATTAATTTTCCAGCCGGAGCAAAAAATGTATTTTCTACATACCCGGCAGCTGCCGCAACTACATTGTTTGGCGGGCCAGGCAGTGCTCCGTCGGCAGTATATGCAAACACTATCTCAGTACTAGCAGACACAGCCAATGCAACTAACTATCCCTTGTTTGTAAACAACACAACAGGAAACTTAGCTACAAGAGTATCTACAGGATTCACATTTAATCCCTCAACTAATACATTAACTGCTGGTACTTTTTTAGGCAATGTGACCGGCAATGTGACCGGCAATGTGACCGGCAACGTAACAGGCAATGCTGGCGGCACATCATCTAGACTATCTACAGCTAGAAATATTAACGCTGTGGCGTTTGATGGCAGTGCCGATATTACAATAACAGCCGCAGCAGGAACACTAACTGGCACAGAATTAAAATCAACTGTAGTTACCAGCAGTCTTACAAGTGTTGGTACATTAACTAATTTGACAGTCACCAATACAATTGTTGGCAAAGCACAATCTAGTCTTGCTGCAGATGCTGTATCAACCAGTTCTACTATCAATAATGTTTCTTATTATTTGTTAATTGCATCGGCAGTTAGCGGTAATCAGGAACCTAACACAACCTCTACGTTACGATTCAATCCGTCAACCGGAGTATTGTCAGCAACATCATTTGCAGGTGTGTTTACAGGAAATGCTGATACTGCAACAACATTACAAACCGGTAGAAATATTAATGGTGTTAGTTTCAATGGATCTACAGATATCACAATCGGAATGCCGGTTAGAGCATACCAAAAAACAGCAGACATAACCGGATCCGGCACCGTGGCATTTGCATCAACTGCCACAATATCAATAGGAGCAGCTTTTGGTACTATGGCAAATACTGGAATTTTTACATTTTCTCGAGCTGGTACATACCAAGTTAATGTAAACTATAATGTTAGTGCAGATCCCGATGCTTGGGGCGGTATTAACGGGACAACTGGCAATAGATACAATCAGTTTAAGAAAAATTCCACCGGCGCAGCAATTGGCAGTGTCAGTGATATTATCACAGTTAGTGCTAATGATACTTACGAATGGAAAACCAACAATCTAGTAATAGTCTACGGAAGCCCTGCTTCGACTGCCACTAAAATACAATTTGTACAACTAGGATAATAAAAAATGTCAGGAACTATATCAGATGATGACTTTGGGTTTGGCGGTTCGAGTCAAGGAACAGAACCAAATTATCTTGCAGCATTAGGACGCATCAGCGGTAAAGCTCTAGCTGACAATCTAGAACGCAATGGTATTGACCTAACATTTAGGAATGGTGGTAACGATCCTGATTTATTGTATCTTGATGTTACCAACAAGCGGTTAGGTATTAATAGAGAAAGTCCGACATTTTCTTTAGAAATCGTAGGTACATCTAAAGTCACTGACAGTGTGAATGTTAATGGAACATCAGCTAAAATTTCTAATATTATATTTGGAACCAACGGCACGGTGTCAACCCAAGTGGGCCCAATCAACATTATCCCAGCAGGATTGGACCCGTATATACAATACGGAAAAGTCTTAACAGACGATTTAGAAATTAATGACAACTATATTAGAGCAAATATAACCAATCAACCTGTTGAAATGTTTGCCCACGGAACTGGAATAGTAGACATCGGGTCGTCAACAACAGTTACTGGAAATTTACAAATTGTAAGAATTAGCGAAACAGAGCCCGAACTTAGTGGAAATATTACAGCAAACGGTAACGTGCAATTCAACGGACAATTTGTAATAGGTGACAGCCCACTAGATACAGTCGCAGTACAAACTGATTTTACGCAGTCGATAATTCCAGGTGCTACTTTAACATACGATCTAGGAGCATTGAATAAACGTTGGCGCGACATACATTTTTTATCACTACAAGGTGTTTCAAATATCAATGTTAACAATGCGTATATTGGCCAGGTGTTAATTTCTGGAAACGGAATATCAAATTCAGTTAACAATACTGACATAATTTTTGATGCTGGCGGTGTAGGTAAATTGTCATTAGAAGATTTTGATATTATAGATTCAGAAATTATTAATATAGCAGGAACACCTACAATTTTAGAATCTACGGGTATTGGTTATTTTGAAATTGATGATACCAATGCTATAGTTATTCCTGTGGGTTCGGATAGACAACGATCATTTACTGAAGTAGGTGAAACCCGTTGGAACACAGATCGAGGCTACCTAGAGTGTTTTGATGGTAATGTTTATCAAGTAGCATCAGGAGGCGGAGCTGTTGTAACACCAAGACTCATGGAAGAGTTTGGTAATTTATATGCCCTCGTACTAGGCTAAATTTCCATTAGACATAAATACTATTACTGTAAAGACTGACCAAGTTTTTACGATATTCAACAGTGGTAAACCCGCTATGTAAGGTGGTTATCCGTGTAACACGGTGTCTAAGGAGAGCACATGGCTATTGGTCGTATTAGCGGTCCGCTCTTAAAGCAGAATCTCATCCGAGACGGTGTGAATCTAGCCTTTGAGACCGACCTTTTATATCTTGATGTTGTAAACAGCCGAGTTGGTGTTAATACCACTTCGCCGCAACACGCCTTAGACATAGTTGGTACTGCACGTACTACAAATTTACAAGTTACAAATCAATTAAATGTTGGCAACTTTACAGTTACCGGCAACACCATTTCTAGCACATTGCCTACAATCAGTTTTGTTGCATCAGGCGGTGAAACAACAGCATATCATTCTCGATTAACAGTCGACGACATCGACATCAGAGCCAACACAATTTCTACCACAGTATCGAACGCTAATTTAGAACTTAAAGCAAACGGTACTGGAATCATTGATATTCAAAGCAGTTCTAGAATTACCGGCAATCTCACAGTTACTGGAAATATCAATGCAGGCGGCAACATTACAATTGGCGGAAATCTTATTATCGGTGACGCACTTACTGATACTATAACAATCAATGCTAGCCTCAACAGCAGTTTAATTCCCGAAGCGTCTAATTTGTACGACCTCGGTTCTACAACTTTCAAATGGCGTAGTGTCTATGCTAATAATTTAACCACTGACAGTTTAACTTTAAATTCTTTTCAAATTGGTGATATTTCTATTACCGGTAATAGAATTAGTACTGTAACTAATCAAGATTTAATTCTTAGCGCCAGCGGCACAGGTAGAATTTCTATTGGAAATTTTGCTATTAGAGGAAACACTATTACAAATACTGCAAATAACGCAGTTTCTGTAATTACTCATACAGGCAACGGATATCTTAAAATTAATGGCACAAATGGTTTTGTATTGCCACGTGGCGGATCAGGTGACAGACCAACACTATATGCTGTTGAGGGAATGACAAGATACAATACAGATTCAAAAGCCATTGAAATTTGGGACGGCACAACATGGGCTAGTCCGTCAGGTACATCAGGAGCGGTATCAGAAGGTTCCGCTAACGATATTTCAGTAGCATTCGCATTAATGTTAGGATAAGATTATGCCAACCGTATTTAAACACGCACTTGAAACACAAATAGGAACAGTTCCTACAGAAGTATATACAGTGCCTATTGGATTTAGAGCAACAGTTATTGGTTGCAATTTAGCTAATGTCACAGAATATGACACTATCGTTATTGATGTGTATATTACAGAAGCAGAAACCAGTACAGCAGCATCATATATTAAAGGATTAGTTATTCCGCCTAGTACAGCAGTAAAGTTAATTACCAACGGTGAAAAATTAATTCTAACACAGAACACAGGCATCAAAATTGTCAGCAATACAGCAGACAGTTTAGATGTAGTATTAAGTTACGTTGAAATATCATAAGGAGTAAATCATGGCAGCAGGCAGCTATTACTTTGGTGAAGATCCGGATAAGCGATTAGGCGATAGTCCTAGGTATTTCTACGGTCTTAGAAAAAATGAAAACGGTAGTCTTTTTATGATTCGTAGTGATCAGTCAAAAGATAAAGAAACAGTTCAAATCAATAACTTAGGATTAGAGGACGACAACTTTAATGATTTTGAAGTTGCAGTAGACTTTACTGAAGGTGTTGACGTAAATCACAATCCAGTCTATCCAAACTTGAGATACCCGCAATATCGTTGGGACGATAGATCTATTTTTTATTATGTTAACGACGATGGCGAACTTGTTGCCCGAGTAAATAACGGCTATGCTTATCCAACCGGCATGTCAGAGGATTAAGATTAAAAATGGCAGAATTTAAATTAAGTAGATTAAAATTTACATGGCTAGGAGCATGGAGCTCTTACGCCAGATATAATCCAGATGATATTGTTAGCTTCGGCGGACAATCATACGTTTGTTTAGAAAGTCATGCTGCGTCAAACGACTTTTATGGCGACTTAAATTATTACAACAATGACGTACCACCGTTATTGGTTCCTAAATGGGAACTAATTGCCAGCGGTAATTCGTGGCTAGGTGATTGGATTGCAAGTACATATTATCGCGTTGGCGATATAATCAAGAGAGGCGGCGCCCTTTACATCTGTACTTTTGCACATACATCTCCAGCAGCAACTACTGGTAACTCTTCAGGCGAGCAGGCATTTTCGGTAACTGGTGTAGATACAAGCAATGACCCAGTACAATTATGGGCTCAATATTTTTCCAGCCAATCATGGATGAAAGATTGGACAGTTACTACCTACTACAAAATCAATGACGTTGTTCGTTACGGTGGTAGAATATTTAAATGTATTTCAGCGCACACGTCAGCTGGAGATCCTAAAGACGGACTAGAAGCCAGTTTATCTGATTGGGTTACAATATCAATTGTTGATGCATGGAGAGGGAGCTGGGCGTTAGACACCAAGTATCGATTAAACGATCTTGTTAAAGATGGCGGCAATGTATATCAGTGTGTTACACCACACGTTTCTGCAGTTGATGTTGCCATAGGGCGTGAAGGCGATGCCTCTAAATGGGCATTGTTGCACAACGGTGTTCAATATGTTGGAGTATGGTCTGGCGGAATTGCAACATACAAAATTAACGATGTTGTTAAGTACGGTTCATACTTGTATCAGTGTAGACAATTTCACACAGCCGGTACAACTTTTGATTTGTCATACTGGGAAATATATTGTCCAGGTGTACAATTTGATCAAGTATGGCAAGGTGCGGTATTAGATGGAACTACAGTAATTATACCACCAACTGTTTATCAGACAGGCGATATTGTAAAATATGGTGGAAATTTATATGTGTCGTTGCTTACAAATATAAATCAAAATCCTGCAGTTACCACAGCATGGGCAAAATTATTTGACGCTGTTCGAGTAACAGGCGAGTGGGATCAATATCACCCTTATTTTCCAGGCGATGTTGTTCGTCGTGGGGGTAATGTATATACAGCAATATTAGACAACTTAAATCAAGATCCAGATTTTTTTAACGACGACACAACAACAAACTCAGTTTATTGGGATTTGATCATTACTGGTAGTAAGTGGGCAGGCATATGGATCCCAGGACGTACATATGTATCAGGCGAAACTGTTGTCTGGGTATCAAGTTCATACATTTGTCAAGACAAGCATTTATCTGATCAAGGTAACAGACCTGATGACGATTACTACGAAGACGGTAGTACTATTGTAGGAAGATATTGGTTAAAAGTTACCAATGGTAACAAAATAAATCGATTAAAGAAACGCGGAGACTTGCGTACATTTGGTCCAACACAAGATGGTAGTACTGTAGGATATACAACTATAGAAATTGGCACACCGGGACACGTTGCACAAGCGACTAACGGATTAGTTACTTGGCGTCCGATGTTCGAAACCCCAAAAGTGTACTATGTTGCAATGACAGGAAAAGATGATCCATTGGCTGGAACATCTCCAAATGCTCCATGGCGCACTTTACGATACGCTTTAGAAAATGTTACCGGATATGCAACTGTCAATGTTAGAACCGGAGTATTTGAAGAAGTGTTGCCATTGCGTGTTCCAGCATTTGTTGCTGTTCAAGGCGACGAACTACGATCAACAGTGATAAAGCCAGCAAATGGAATAATTGATCAAACTTATTATGATCAAATTATTGCTGCTATAGAATATATTGGTAATATATCAGAATTTGTTGTAAGAAATATACCAATCGGAGCAGATGATCCAGTCGCTCCAACAACATTGTTGTACGGAGAAATTCCTCAAGACTTTTCAGCGGGAGCTGCAACAACAGATGAATCATTAATCATTACTAGTTTAATTTCACAAATAGTTAATAGACTAGAAACTTTTTCATCGATATCCATTTCCGGATCAAACTCACTAACAGCAACCGCTAATCGTGTGAAAGCATACAACACGATGATAAACAACAAAGCCTTTATCAAGAACGAAGTTACTTTGTATATTGAAAGTGTGTTTATTGATTCCACCGCAGTGTCGCTTCCCGAAAGATGGAGTGATGACCTAGATCGAATTATTAATGGCATTACCTATGACATTGGATATGTTGGCAATTACAAAACTGCTGAGGCATCGACCTTCTTTGTTAATGCGTTCGACTACGGTAATAATAAAACTGAAAATATGTTTTTGTTACGTGATGGTACAGGATTACGTAACATGACATTGGTTGGGTTAGAAGGAACACTGGGAGAGCTAAGTATCTATCTAACACGTCGCCCTTCTGCAGGTGCATATGCCAGTTTAGATCCAGGTTGGGGTCCAAGTGACTCAACAGTATGGGTAGGATCTAAATCACCGTATATTCAAAACGTTACCACATTCGGTACAGGGTGTATTGGCCTTAAAGTCGATGGCGACATACATGGCGGTGGCAATCAAACTATTGTTTCTAACGACTTTACGCAGGTGTTATCAGACGGAATTGGTGTGTGGTGTAATGGCGCTGGACGAACTGAAGCTGTGTCAGTTTTCACTTATTACAACTACATCAGCTATCTATGCACTGCTGGCGGAAAGATTCGTGGAACAAACGGGAATAGTTCATATGGAACATTTGGCGCTGTTTCTGAAGGATTCAGCACAACAGAAAATCCAATTACTGCAACTGTTAATAATCGTTATTATCAAGCAGATGTTGCACAAACATTAATTGGCGCCAACGGAGACATTTTAAAAGTATTTTATAGTGATGCTGGTGTAAATTACACCAACGCTACTTACAATTTGGTAGGCGCCGGCAACGATGCTGTTATCATTGGTGATGATTTCCGTGACGGCGCTGTATATGAAGTTAGAATTGTAACAGCAATGGATTCAACAATAGCTGGTGGTTCAAGCTATATGTTCAATACAAATACTTCACAAGGCGGCGATACTATTTCAATCACGCTGGCCGGATCAAATGATAATACTGCTGCAGAATATCGCACATTACGATTATTAATTACCAGCGGAACAGGCACAGGACAATATGGTTATATTGCTGAATACGACGATGTGGGCAAAGTTGCTTATATCGGAAAAGAATCAAAAGCTTCGTTGACTGTAGTATCAAGTACTACTGGTCTGGCTGGTAGTTTGTACACACTTACATCAGTTAGTGGATTAGCAATTAACGACAGAGTGATTTTTACTGGGACCAAATTTGGTAACATACAAGATTTCACTACCTATTACATCAAGACCATTGACACAGGTACAAAGAGAATTACATTGAGTCTTAGCTCAGGCGGCGCTACTTATAGTAGTTCGTTAGGAACAGGAACAATGACTTTGCACTTTGTTGGATGGGAACATATTGTTCCAGGAACTACTATTTTATCAGTGCTAGATAAAAGTTCTAATTACAGCATTGAACCAAGAGTAACTTTTAGCAGCCCTGGATTTTCAGCGGCTACCGGTGGTGTACTACCAACCGAAAGCCAGTGGTTAAGTGTTGCATCAAGCGATAGTGTTTATGTAGCAGTAGGGTTGGCATTAAATACCGCTGCGTACTCAACAGATGCGCAAACATGGTTAACTGCTAGTTTGCCTTATACTGGATTATGGTCTAGAGTTAGATATGTCAATGGACAATTTATTGCATTTGCTGAATTAGGAAAAGCAGCTAGATCTGTGAACGGATTATCATGGTCAGCAATAACAATGCCAAGCACCAATGTAGACTGGCGCGATGTTACCTATGGAAATGGCAAATATGTTGCTATTGCCAACGGCGGCACCTCAGCAGCAACCTCAACAGACGGAATTACTTGGACAGCACAAACACTCCCCGAGGGCGCAGAATGGAATTCTATAGAGTACGGTAAAGGTAAATTTGTAGTTGCTGCACAAAGTGATTCAACTATAACAAACTTATTGTACAGCACTACAGGACTATCTGGATCTTGGACTATCGGTTCGGTTCCAAGTGGAATCATAGCACTAGCATACGGGAACAACAGATTTGTTGCCATTTCCGGTGGATACATTGGGGCTAACACTTCCTACACCAGTGTTGACGGAGTAACGTGGAGCAGTGCGGTAATAATTCCAACAGCAAACTGGCAAGACCTCACTTATGGTCAAGGATTGTTTATGGCTGTTGCTACCGGTACTAATACTGTTATTACGTCACAAGATGGTATTTCATGGACCACACAATCTATACCAAGTTCAGGTACTTGGTCGGCAGTGACTTTTGCAAATATTAACAAGCCAGGTAAATTTCTTATCGTGGCTGGCGGCACTGGAAACAGCACAGCTACTATATTGATAACAACTGGAGTAACTGCACAGGCTCGTGTCTATGTTGTAGGTAATAAAATATCTCAAGTTAGGTTGTGGGATACAGGTAGTGGATACACTAGCACTCCAGCAATTACACTTACAGATCCAAACAATGTTAACGATGTTTCACTAGAAGTTAGAAGAGGAAACGGAGTTCTAGGTGTGCCTACTATTGAAAATGGCGGGACCGGATATGCACAGACTAGTACAACAATTACTATTACAGGTAATGGTTATAAAGATCAGTATCAAATTGGATCATTTTTAGTTGTTAGCGGATTGACTCGTATTCCAGGACCTGGAGATAACGTTTCGATTGGCGGCATTAATGATTACACTTACAAATTATTAAATTGTTTAATTTTAGGTGGGTCACTAGGCAACTACACAGCAAGATTGAATATTGGTAAAGATTTAAACATTGAAGAATCCCCAGAACATGGAATTCCAGTGTCGATTAGGCAATTTTACAGTCAATGTCGATTAACAGGACACGATTTCTTAGATGTTGGGCTAGGTAACTTTATCCAAACAAATTATCCTAACACACTATTTCCAAACGGAACTGTGGTTTCTCCTGAAAACGAAGTTCAAGAAGCCAACGGTGGTCGTGTATTCTACACAACCACTGATCAAGACGGTAACTTTAGAGTGGGTGAATTATTTGCTGTTGAGCAGTCAACTGGTATTGTTACATTAAATGCTCAATTCTTTGAACTGCAAGGTTTAGAAGAATTGCGATTAGGCGGAATTGTTGTAGGCGGAACGGGTGTTGTTGTTCGTGAGTTTTCAACAGATGTAACATTTACATCTGATTCGAACAATGTTGTACCGACACAAAAAGCAATCAAAGCCTACATTCAACGTAGGGTATCGGGCGGTGGTGCAGATGCAATTACTGGAGGATTAACTGCTGGAGTAGTTCAGGTAGGATCACCAGATAGACTTACAACAACAGACGGATCGGCTTTAATTTTTAGAAATAAGGTCAACTTGACAGGCGGTATAGATGGCGATATGTTAGTTTTAGCATATTTTACATCTAGTGGGGCGTAAGTATAACACTTACAAAAGTTTGATAAATATCATATAAGAGCATAAACGGAGCTTTAAATGGCTGAATTTAAATTAGGTAGAATTAGATTTGTATGGAAAGATCAGTGGACAACTGGAACAACATACTACAAAGACGACGTCGTTAATTATGGCGGTAAAACATTCCTTTGCGTAGTAGGACATACTGCTGCTGCGGATTTTTATACCAACTTAGATAACGTTCCAACAAAATGGAATCAATTTTCAGACGGTCAAGTATGGAAAGGAAACTGGACTGCATCTAGTACATTATATAAAATTGGCGATATTGTAAAATATGGCGGCCTAGTTTATATTTGTATAGATGGTCACGCAAGTCAATCTACGCTCGAACTTGATCAAAGTAAATGGGATCTATTTGCCGAGTCACTTGACTGGAAGGGCAATTGGGCTATCAACATAACTTACAAGGTCAATGACGTTGTTAAATACGGCGGATCTGTATATCTTTGTAATACTGCTCACACATCTGCAGCAAATACTACAGCAGGACTTGAAGCCAACTCCAGCAGCTGGGATACCTATTCACGCGGTATAGAATGGAAAGGCAATTGGGCTACTAGCACACGTTACAAACTTGGCGACGTAATAAAATATGGTGCCACAACTTATGTGTGCAACACATATCACACATCTAATGCTTCTGCTGCCAGTGGACTAGAAGTAGATCAAAGCAAATGGGATTATTTTAATCAAGGCATTGAATATAAAGGTGATTGGAGCGGGTCGACAGTTCGTTATAAAGTTAATGACGTTGTTAAAAATGGCGGCGGCACATGGATTTGTGTAACCAGTCATACAAGCACAGCAAGTTTTGTAACTGATCAAGCCAATTGGAATAAATTTGTTGAAGGTGTACAGTATCGCACAAACTGGTCATCAGTTAATTCATATCAACCAGGTGACATTGTAAAGTATGGCGGAAATAATTATATTTCTAAAACAGCGCACATTGGTTCGGCCGGAAGCCCACCATCAACAAACACAACAGACTGGTCATTATTTGCTACAGGATTTAGTCTTGTAGGCGATTGGAGTAACGGTACTGCTTATCGTATTGGCGAAATTGTTCGCAACGGTGGGTATACATATGTTGCATTACTTGATAACCAATCACAAAAACCACCAAATGCCACATACTGGTCAAAATTAAACGAAGGTATCAAATGGCGCGGTGCTTGGTTAACTGGAACAGCATACGAATTAGGCGATGCAATCAAAGACAGCACAAACAGTTATATTTGCATCCTTACACATACTGCTGGAACACCAAACAAGCCAACAACTGACATTGCTGGAACATATTGGAATTTATTAACTGGCGGTAACGAAGAAAGCGTTCTAACTACCACTGGAGATTTAGTATACTATGGTGGCGCAGGCGCTACACGTTTGCCAGTTGGTGATGCAGGTCAAGTGCTTGCAGTTGAAAACGGATTACCTGCATGGACCTATTTTGGTCGTGTAGCAAAAGTATTTTATGTTGGACCTAACGGCGTTAACAGTCCAGCACCAACTTACGGGTTAACTATCGATCAGCCTTTTGCAAGTTTAAGATACGCACTTGAACAAATTGAAAATGGTTATCAAAATGCTAATGCAGGATTCCTATTAAAAAATAATAGACAGTTTATTCAGAAAGAAATTGTTGAATACATTGACTATCAAATTGCCAATGCAGTAAGCCCGTTTGTTGGACTAAGCTACATTAAAGCCACATGCCAACGTGATATGGGACTTTTAGTTGACGCAATTATTCATGATCTAACTCACAGCGGAAATGTCAAAGTTATTGAAGCTGCTAGAACCTATTATAATACACTAGGCACTGGTTATATTACAACACCGTTTGGCACACAAGTTGCACAAACAGTTGCCGCTATCAATTACGGTCTTACATTGATGGGTAATATACTAGCAAACACTGCTCCTGCAAGCAATTATCAAACATTAAATGGTATCGGCTCTGGCGACAGAATTAAACAGTATATCAATACTAGCTATACTGCTGAAAGTGGAACCACCACTCTAGCAACAGCATTAACAGCAGTAGTAACTGATGCGTTAACTGCCGGCAACACCAACAGTTTACCAGTAGCAGATATTCCAGGATATACAGTATTTGTAAAAACTGGACAATTCTATGAAGTATTACCAATGCGTGTGCCAGCAAATACCGCCATTGTTGGTGACGAACTTCGCTCTTCAAGAATTAGTCCAGCAGGAAAAATTATTGCAACTAATGATAAAGTCAAGTCAGTATCGGCTCTTCAAAGATTACAAGCAATCACTGATGAAATTATTGTCAACACAACAATTACTCCTACAACAGGAAATACAGCAACTCAAGTTACCACAGCACAGATTGCAGGTAGCGTGGGAAGCTCAACAGCAGTAACGTCGGTACAGAATAATACTACTGAAATTAGAGACATTTTAACTAATGGTATTGGGGCCGCGAACTCATATGTTTACCCAGACCCATCAGGGTATGGCAGTGGGTATAGTAATGCTCGCAGATTAATTCTTGCTAACAAAGCATTTTTAGTTGACGAAGTTAGCACTTGGATTCTTGCACAAATTGCAGGAAGCGTTAGCCCGTTTGTAGGATTTACCTATACAGGCACACGCAGAACTAAATGCGAACGCGACGTTGGCTATATTGTTGATGCCTTAGTGTATGATTTAACCTACGGCGAAACAAGCGGTTGTAATTTGGCCACACAAATTGTGGCTCGTTCATATTATTCATATGGTGTATTTGTTGAGCCAACTGTAGAAAAAGCACCGGCATTGGCTGTGCAAAATCGTATCAAAGACATCATTGATAATATTGCCACAGGCAACACAGCAGGTTGGACAAAAACAACAGCATTAAGTCAAGATGTATCAGGAACACCTGGTTCTGCTCCAGCAGCAACATTTGCCCAAGCACGTATTCAGGAAGTATACGACACTATCAACACTGGCACAACACCAACCACTATCGCTCCAAGTACAGCATGGGTATCAAGTGCATTGGTAACTGCTGGCGCAGCATTAGCTACTGCTAAAGCAGATATTCAAACGCATGCAACTGACTATGTTGATGTAAACTATCCAACATTAAAATATACTAAAGCTACATGTGCTCGAGATGTCGGTTATATGGTTGATGCATTAATGTATGATCTAATGTTTGGATCAAACTTCTTGTCAATTCAATCTGGTCTATCATATTACAGAGGTACAGCTAGCGCACAGGTAGTAATTGCTAATCAACTAGCTGCAACCAATGCAATTATTAATTTTGTTTCTAAGAAAGCATCGCTATTTGCTGCATCGGGCGCAGTAGTTCTTGCAGATAACTTATGGACAGACATTATTGGTTATGTCAACACTGGCACACGCCCAATAGTAACCGGCTCTGTAAAACCAACAATTGAGTTATCAATGCTCAATGGTGCTGAAAATTTAAGATTAAACGCAGCATTTTTAGCAGCAGAAGCAACAGCATACATTGTTAATACAAACAAATCAACAGTTACAGCCACAACTGGTTCAACTACTGATACGCTAACTGGCGACACTACTTGGATGGTAGTGGGCGATACCGTTAGATTTACAGGTACAGTGTTTGGAGGTGTTGCTCTCAATACAACTTATTATGTTGTTAACATTGGCGGTGGCACAACATTTAAAATCAGCGATACTTTAGGCGGAGCAGTAAAAGATCTGTCTACAGCATCTGGTTCAATGACTGTAACTTATTACTTTAATCAAGCAAGATGTCAAAATGATGTCATTAACTATGTAAATGCCATAGCAGATGATCTAGTAAACACAGGTAACTACAATTCTGTAATGGCCGCACGTTATTACAGAAGCGCATTAACAGGTTCTAAACTTGAAGATATGTACTATGTACGTAATGGCGCTGGCATCCGCAATCAAACATTGCTAGGATTAGATGGTAGTTCTGATGGTAATACTACTGCTTATCAGTCTCCATTAACTGCGGAGCCAAATGAATACGGAACTAAACGTCCAAATGCAGGCGCTTACGTTTCTCTTGACCCAGGATGGGGTCCAAGCGATAGCAGAGTATGGGTCACAAACAAATCGACTTATGTACAAAACGTAACAACATTTGGTATTGGTTGCGTAGGACAAAAAATTGACGGATCATTACACGCAGGTGGTAACGATTCTATTGTATCAAACGACTTTACACAAGTACTATCAGATGGTATTGGTGCATGGGTTACTAACTTAGGCCGTGCTGAACTTGTTTCTGTATTCTCATACTATAACTACATTGGTTACCTAGCTGAGAACGGTGGTAAGATTCGTGCTACAAACGGAAACAACTCCTACGGTACGTTTGGTGCTGTTGCAGAATACATCGATATTAGCGAACAAGAAGTTACTGGTAATGTTACCAATAGACTTGCTGAAGCAGGAGTTGCCAACGTAATGACCAGCGGCGATGTTGTATATGCTTTAGAGTATAATAATGCAGGATCTGAATACAGCTCTGCGGCTTACACATTTTCTGGCTCAGGAATTAGTGTAGCCGCAGTTGGCGACGAATTCCGTGATGGCAGTGTATTCCAAGTTCGTTTGGTTGATCCAGGCGATTCAACAGGTGGTGGTGGATACAATTATCTAACATCTTCTAACACTGCTCAAGGCGGAACGACAACACAAATTACACTAGCGGCTGCTGATAATCAAGCAAGTGCGGCATATGTTGGCATGTTTATCTACTTGACAGCAGGTGTAGGCGCTGGCCAGTTTGGTTATATCACAGCTTACAATGCAGCAAGTAAAGTAGCTTTGGTTTCTAAAGAATCTACAGGAACGGCTGGATGGGATCACGTAGTTCCAGGAACAGCTATCGAAGCTGCTCTTTCTGTAACAACAACTTATACAATTACTCCAAGATTAACATTTACCGAACCTCCATTTACAACATCAACATCAACATTGCCAAGTTCTCAAAATTGGACTGACGTTGCCTATGGTGACGGTACTGGTTCTTACACCAGTATTTCTGCAACTGGTGGCGCAGGTACATTGGCCACATTTGATGTTACTCGTAGAGAAGGAGTCTACACTGTTGCTGTTAATGTTCCAGGCGTTCTATATGTTGCTGGAAATACATTAACAATTCTAGGTACAAGTTTAGGTGGTGCAACACCAGCTAATGACCTTACAATTACTGTTGCTACCATAGCTTCGGGTAGTAACGGTGTTGCTACAATAACAAGTAGTGGTACAGCAGTAACACAAAACTATGTGGCTATTGCTTACGGAACAACCGCAGCAGCAACATCAATAAACGGCACAACTTGGGTTGCAATGACAATGCCAGCGGCCCTTAACTGGACTGCGATAGATTACGGTACTGTGGCAGGAGTAGGTTACTATGTGGCAGTTGCTTCAGGATCTACAAATGCTTACTACTCTACAAATGGTACTACCTGGTCCGCTGGATCTGTTGGTGCAGGAGCATGGTCAGACATTGCTTACGGTAATGGATCATTTGTGGCCATTGCTCAAGCATCGGTCTCATCAACCACTTATGCAAGAACAACAAACGGTGGAGTGACTTGGACTGCAAGTACATTTGCAGCTGGATCAACAGCGATTGCATACGGTGGTGGAAAATTTGTTACAGTGCAAGGTGGCGGCAGCAGAAATTCTGCGTATTCAATTAATAATGGTGGTGCATGGACCGTAGTTCAACTGCCAACTAACAATGATTCGTCTAACTCTAACTGGGTTGACATTGCATACGGTAATGGCAGATTTGTTGCAATTGCTGATAATGCAGCACAAGCAGCTTATTCATTGAACGGCATTGCATGGACCAGAAGTGTACTACCAAATATCTACGAATGGTCGTCAATTCAATACGGACAAGGTGTTTTCTATGTAACATCATATGGTTCAGACGCAGTAAGTTCACCAGATGGTGTTACTTGGACTGTGCGTGACGGCAAGTATACAACTGTAACAGTAACATCAACATCTAAAGATACAACTGCTACAACATATACCGCACAAACATTGCCAAGCACAAGCTATTGGACTGATGTTATTTGGACTGGAACAAAATTTGTTGCTATTGGTCACGATAATGCAGCAGCGATAGTTGGTGCAACATCAACAGACGGTATGACTTGGAGTGCTTTGACAATGCCTAGCGTTTCTGCTTATACAGTATCAGCATTGGCTTTTAATGGTACTACTAAGTATGTTGGATTAATTCAAGATTCACGCAACATTGTTTACTCTGCAGACGGCACAACATGGTTGTCAACTCTCAATGCTATTCCTACAACTGGCGGTTGGTCAGATATGGCGTATGGTGCTGATAAGTTTGTAGGTATCAGTGGTTCGCAAAACAGAACAGCTTATTCATTCGACGGAGTTACATGGCTCAACGGTACAATTAGTCCTAGCTCAACAGAATACACAAGTATTGCCTACGGTAATGTTGGTGCAAACACTTACTATGTTGTAGTTTCGGGTTCATCTGGAACTAGTCAAGTGAGTGCTTACTCTGCAGATGGTATCACATGGACAGCTGGTAACACTATGCCAACTGCCGATGTATGGAGTTCTGTAGCATACGGAGGTAGTAGATTTGTAGCAGTTGCAGGTAACACAACAGGTACAACAACAACTAAAGCAGCATTCTCAACAAACGGTACTACATGGACCGCCGCAACAATGCCAGGCGCAGCAGCAGCTTGGAACAAAGTTATCTACGGTGGCGGTGCATTTACAGCGTTTGCTTATGGCAGCACACGTACAGCATACTCAGTTAACGGGTCAACATGGGTAGAAGGTCCAACCAGTGCTTCGACTAGCACATGGTTAGCAGCTATCTATGGTAACTCACGTAACGTAGTCCTTTCTGGTGCAGGCAGCAATAAAGCAGAAAGTTTAAACTTTGTATTGGATACAAACTATCTAACAATGACAACACCTTCTACTGTGCTTGAAGTAAACCAAAGAATTAGATTCTCTGGAACAGTGATTGGCGGAATACGTAATGATACACCATATTTTATTACTTCAGTTAACGGGACTACACAATTTACAGTATCTCTTAGCAAAGGCGGCAGTGCTGTTGTAATGAGTACTGCAACAGGATCAATGACTGGCACAGTAAGTGCTGCTTATCAAGCATCGGTGTTAGGAAATCCTGGCGGAACTCCAAGATGGGTAGTCCTTAGTGACGGCATTGCTGGTGCATTGAATATTAGTCAAGGTGCTACAACCATGGCTAGAGCCTATGTTACTAATAATGCAATCAGTGAAGTTTGGATTAGAGAGCCTGGATCTGGTTATGTATCAGCGCCAACCATGACAATCACTGACCCAAATAACACAGGAGTTGATGCGCCGGTGGCAGTAAGAATTGCAAATGGCGCTCTTGCACAACCAACATTTACTAACAGAGGTACAGGATACGCAACAGCTACTTCAACGGTTACAGGTAACGGTTTTTCAGACAACTATCAATTGGGTAGTTATGTTGGATTTACCAATTTAACTGGAATTCCGTTCCCGGGTTCTAACGTACAAATTGCAGGAATTGACGACATTTGGTATAGACTTGTTAACGTTACTGGTGTGGCGCAAGATGCAAATACTGGATTATATTCAGCCACATTGCAGATTAGCCCCCCAATTAATAACGCAGAGGCTCCTGATCATCTAACTGCAACAACAATTAGACGCAGATATAGTCAGGTTCGATTAACAGGTCACGACTTCTTGAGCATCGGTACTGGAAATCAAGTGAATACTAACTATCCAGGATTACCATTATACGATGCTATTCCTGCAAACGAAGCAGTGGATAGTGGCGGCGGACGAGTGTTCTACACTTCCACCGACCAAGATGGTAACTTTAGAGTTGGTGGATTGTTTAACGTTGAACAATCGACTGGTGTTGCAACATTGAATGCTGATGCATTTAACATTGCAGGATTGAACGAATTGAGCTTGGGTTCTGTAGCACTAGGTGGTACTGGTGCAGTTATTCAAGAATTTTCAACAGATCCGTATTTCACACTAAACTCAGATGCAGTAATACCAACACAACGAGCTATTAAAGCATATATCACCAGCCAAATCGGTGGCGGTGGATCGCAGTTGAACGTAAATACCCTCACAGCCGGCGTAATCTATATAGCTGGACAGACAATCAGTACAACTACTTCTGTTCAGATTAACATAAATACTAAGGTGAATTTCAAAGGTGGTATTGACGGTACCGCGCTTGCTTTAAATTACTTTTTATTGAATAATTGATGGAGAATCGATAATGGCAACAGGATTATTAGGACAATCGGCACCCAATGCAGCACAATATACACAGGTATATGCAGTGCCAACTGGTTATTTTACAGCTTTGAGTATTTCGGTATTGAACCGAGCAGCCACACAAGCTTCTATTAGAATAGCCTTAACAGGAAACGTAGCACCGGTGGCCCCTAGCGCAGCAGAATTCATCGAGTATGATACTATCCTCGGTGGTAATGGCGTTCTAGAAAGAACAGGCATCATGCTTAATGCAAGCAAGTACGTGGTTGTCTACTCCACTACAGCAAACATATCAGTTTCTGTATTTGGAATCGAAACTTCAACAACATAATTTAGGAGAAACATAAAATGGGACGTCAGGTAACATCCTTTGGAACAGATGCAGTTGTTAATAAGACTATTACAACTACATACACCGCATCCGCAGGCGAACGAATTTTCGCTAATGCAACTGCAGGCGGCTTTACACTTACTCTACCACCTGCACCAGCAGACGGCGATACAATTCAAATTATCGACGTAGCCGGTATTTTTGGTACAAACAATGTAACGCTAGCAAGAAATGGTGTGAAAATACAAAATTTAGCTGAAGATTTAATTTTAAATTTAAACAACGCAGCAGTAACAATGATCTATTCCGGCGCAGCATTTGGCTGGGTATTCATTGGACCATAATTAGGAACACGAAATGACAAAACTATCAGATATTTTGTCTACAAGAGAGATCAAAGCCAACGAATCTAATCTCGAAAGAGGTAGAGTGTGGACAGTATCGCCTACGACAATGTATACTTGTATCCATGATTCAAGTAGATATTGCTGGATGTCTCCGGGTTGTGGAACATTAACTATTGAGATGTGGGGCGCCGCTGGCGGTAGTTCACGTATGTGTTGCTGCGGATTCGGACTTCCAGGTAATGCTCCTGGATATGTCAAAAAAACAATCGCAGTTTATTGCGGTAGTTGGATATGCGCTTGCCCAAGTCAAGCATGTAACGCTCATAGCTTATGCTTTGAAGGTTGCGGCTTACCATCATATTTGGTGTGGGATTGTGCTAGAGATCTTTGTGGATATACTCGAGGTTGCTTGTGCGCTCAGGGCGGACGTGGCGGCACATCAATTTGCTCAACAACTACATCAGCATACTGCTGTTTCTTATTTTGTACATTCTGTACAACACGTTTACCAGGTGATAACTGTGGTATTGTTTGTAATCAGTGCCCTGGTGCTTGGATTGGTTGCGGCTACGGCGGCGATATCAACTGCTGCGGTGGTATTAGTTACGTAGCATTTAAAGGTTGTTTACCAAGTTGCCCATGTCAAACAGAAGTTTACTTGGCGGCAGCGGCAGGTATATACGGCGAAAAAGGTGCATTCATGGCCTATGCAGTAGATTCCGATCCAGAATTTGATCAGTGGTCCGGAGCAGGCAAGATGGGTTCTATGCATGCTACAGCGCAAACAAGTCGTTGGCCAGGTGGCGGTATTGGTTGGACAAGTTGCTATAACGGTAACCAAGGTTGCGGTTGCTATGATTCAAACGGTTGCTACCCATACTTGCCATACGGTGTTGGTGCTCCTCCGTCATTCCCATGCCCAGATGTCCGTGATCACGGTAAACGTGGCGGTCATGGTGCTATTAGATTGACATACAGAGGTAGCAATCCTACAACCGGTCAAAACTGTGCGAAATTTGGAGGCGCTTACTAATGACAACGTTAACACAACTATTAGGTAATCGCGAACTAGCGTTTGAAGATAACTTAGAAAAAGGTCGTATTTGGGTTTACTCAGAAGGCAATATGTACACAGGATTCTGTAATGGATTCTGTTGGAAGCCACCGGGAACTGGTACGGCTGTTATTGAAATTTGGGGTGCTGCAGGATCTGGCGCAAAAATGTGTTGTTGCGGTGCTGGATTACCAGGTAACCCTCCTGCTTATGTAAAGAAAACAGTCTGTGTATGTCCATCAAACTATGTTTGTGGTTATGTAGGTCGTAGCTGCAACAACTCTGACTCATTGTGTTTCCGTGGTTGTTCAGAGTCAACTTGCGTATGCTGGTTTGGATGCTCACCATTGGCACTTTATGAAAGTGGCACACAACCAAAACAACAAAATTCATGGAAAGGTAACAATCCGTGGGGCTGGGGCTCTGGATCAGCCGACCCAATTACCAGTGACGCAAACTGGACCGGTCAATCATTTATAGGAACTACTGAAGGTAACTTTGGTGCAAATAATAACGGATCTGGTTTTAAAGATGGATTCCAAGTTTGCCGTGCAGCAGGAGCCACTAACGGTTGCTTGTGCGCACACGGCGGTAAAGGTGGCTTAACATACTGTATGGATGATAAATCACCATACTCATGTTTTATCACTGGCGGACATTGCGGTACAAGAATGGGACCAAGACACAACATGTGCGACACAGCACGTTCTGCTTGCGGTATGATCTGTAACATTTGTGCAGACGGCGGCGGTGTGGGCTGGATTGCTTGTGGTTACGGCGGCGATTTAAATTGCTGCGGTGGTTGGTCATGCGTTAGTTTTGCCGGTTGCTTAGAGCAATGTCAATGCCTAACAATTTATCACCATGCAATTGCAGCAGGAATTTTTGCAGATGAAGGCGGAGTTGCGTCCTATACTCCAGAAGGTGATTCACCTTTTGCTTCCTGGGCAGGTGCAGGCGTTGCAAGTTCAATGAACGCCATGATGACCATGAGTCGTGCTCCAACATCAATACAGCACACATCATGTTGGGCTAATAATAGAGCATGCGGATGTTATCAGATGCAAGGCTGTTACCAGTTTGTGCCGTACGGCATGCCAGGCGCTGCCGCTCATCCGTGCGGTGAAGTTCGTGACCAAGCCGGTCGTGGCGGTATGGGTAATGTAAGAATTAAATATATCCCGAACGAAGGAGGCAGCTCGTACTAATATGGCAAATTTAAAAACATTAGTTGAAAGAAAACTAGATCAAATCGAGTTAGATGAACGAAATCTAGAGCAAGGCAAAATCTGGGCATACAGCTCAGCAGCAGAATACACAAACTTTATTGGTGGCTTTTGTTGGATTGCTTGTGAAGCAGGACGTATCCTACTTGAAACTTGGGGTGCAGGCGGGTCAGGAGCACGTATGTGCTGCTGTGGACACGGCGTCCCTGGCAATCCAGGAGCATATGCTCGTAAATGTATCTGCGTAGCAGCAGGTGACTTTGTCTGCGGGTATGTAGGTAAAAGCTGTAACAACGCTGACGCATTGTGTTTCCGAGGTTGTTCTGAAGCAACGTGTGTTTGCTGGTTTGGACGCAATCGCAATACAGGTGTAGCAGTTAATGGCTGCATGTGTTCAGAAGGCGGTCGTGGCGGAACAACATACTGTAATCCATCAGGCACAATTTTCTGTTGTTTTGTAGGCGGAAACTTCTGTAACACAAACTATTCAAACGGTACTTGTGGTATTATCTGTAATTATGGTTCTGGAACAGGATCATGTTGCGCAGAGGCCTACGGTGGCGACATAAATAAACGCGGTGGATTTAGCTGCGTCACATTCTGGACCTGTTATAGTAACTGTCCATGTTCAACACATTATCACGCAGCAATTTCTCCAGGGTTCTTTGCATGTGATGGCGGTGTTGTGAATTACAGTACTGAAGCAGATAGCGGATTCTCAGAATGGTCGGGCATGGGATATCATCAATATATCCAAGCTCTAAATCACATGAGCAGAAGTCCACAGCGTGGAACTCCATGGACAAATTGCTGGAACTCTACAAGAAGTTGCGGATGTTATGATACACAAGGTTGCTGGCCAATGTTACCTCCAGGTGCAGGAGGATTACCAGCTACACCATGTGGTGATGTTCGTGATAACGGATGGCGCGGCGGATTAGGTTTAGCAAGAATACAATTTATTTCAAGGAATTAAGATGAGAAAAACATTTACAGCGGTTCTACCAGACGAACCATACAAAACTACTACTAGACTAAACAGAACAGTAGAGTGTTACTATGTTGGAGCTCGGTATGTTTTGGTTAGAATAGAAAAGAGCGACGGCAAATATTTTTGCGTGGACGGTTATGCTGAAACTCTAGAAGGGTTAGATTCTTCTAGATTAACAGCCGAACAGTTACAACTAGATAGTCACGAACAAGTGGTAATTGATGCTGACGTTGACACATGGATGGCAGCTCATTTGACACATGAGTATGAGCATACTGCTGTTCCAAACTACGTAGAAACATTGTCTACTGGTGAAGTATATGAATACCATTATGACGATATTCAAAGTGCATGTACACAGCCTTACTACACAAACGATTCATACTACAAGAAGGAAACAAATTCTTGGATTCGTCCAAGAATGAGAACACATGCTATTACTCGTGCTTCGTTCATGGAAGGTGTATCTAGCCAAATTGGTTCAATTGAAGAAATTGTGATTCGCAATGTTCTGCCTGCTGATCGCCAAGCTGAAGCTGTTGCGTATCTAACTTTCTTAAAATCAATAGCAACAAAATATGCTAATATTGATCACTGGAAAATTAGATTTCCAAAATATCCAAATCTACAGGCATAATTTAATTTAAAAGCCAAGATAGGCCTTGTACAGTTAGTCGAAAGGCTATATAATCTGTACATAGGCCTATTTTTATGGAGTTTAAATGAGCAAATCAAAAGCATTCTTTGTCAACGGTGGTGCCGGCCGTATGATAGCATCAATACCGGCATTTGAAAAATACGAAGCAGAATCCGAAGACAAAGATTTTATTATCGTCTGCGAAGGCGGCACAGATATTTTTAAAGGACATCCTACACTAGATGAACGCACATACGATATCTGGCATAAGGGTCTTTTTAAAAATGAATTAAAACATCGCGAAATCCTTACTACAGAACCATATAGAGTTTGGGAATATTATAATCAAAAATGCTCTATTAGCCAAGCATTTGATATTCAAATTAATGATAAAGGCATCCGCGAACTACCAAAACCCACACTACGCCTAAGCAAAGACGAGCTATTAATGGGACGACAATTGGTCGGTGATGTTAAAAAGAAACTTAAAAAAGAAAAAATTATTGTAATCCAACCGTTTGGTCGTGGCATCGAGTATATCGACGAAACACTAATTGATAAAACAGCTAGAAGCTTTGAACTTAAAGATCTTAAATCTATTGTTAAAAAATTACAAGCTAACGATTATGGTATAATTTTAATGGGTGAATTTAAAGTTGATTTTGCAGACGCCAAACTTAAAGACGAAGTAGCTATGCCAGAAAATGTTAGTCCTCGGATATGGGCTGCAATTATCAAATATGCAGATTACTTCTTAGGCTGCGACAGCCTAGGTCAACATCTAGCATATGCAATGGGGCAGAAAGCATCAGTAGTAGTAGGTTCTACATTCCCTATCAACGTATCCTATCCCGATGTTCCGGAGTTTGATATTTTAGATATGGGCGAAGTTAACAGAGAATATAGTCCAATTCGTATTTTGCCTGATGAAAGGGTTGATAGAATGAATGAAAATATTATGACAATGAATGAAGATATAACTACACTAGTTGTAGATCACGTTTTGGGGAAAAAGGAATGACAGTTACATCAATAAAGAAAAACAATTCTGCAGAAAAATCAATATGGATTGCTGCTATTGCTCGAGGTCATAACTCGGGTGTATGCTTGCTTAAAGACGGAGAGGTAGTATTTTCTATCGAAGAAGAACGTCTAAGCCGTCAAAAGTATGACGGCGGCCCGTTTGCCAGTATGGTAAAGATTTTAGAGTATACTGACAAATTGGATTATCTAGTAATTGCACATACACAGCCCTTAAAAGAAACTGCTGGCAAAATTGATTATAGCGGCGATGATGTTTATACTGGCCTAGCACGTAAATTAGGACTAATTGATCGTAAACAAAATTCGCATAATCATCCGCAGGTAGTTGATTTAGCATTTATGCATCACAAGCTACATGCTGCTTGTGCATTTTATCGTTCGGGATTTAAGGATGCAGTATCATTAATTGTTGATGGTGCTGGTACATTCTATCCGATGAGCTATAACGATACTCAATTAATGCTATGGGAAGTCGAATCTATTGTTGATTGCGAGTATCCAGCAACCTTTAAAACATTATACAAGCATTACGGAACACGTGAACCGATTGCGGGAGCGTATTTGCCAGAATTTTCTTCTCAACCACTAGGTGAAGAAGGCGATACACACGAAGCATGGATTAGTGATCGTGCAGGTATCGTTAAGGTTTACGAAGGTGTAACAGAATATTGCGGATTCAGTGCGATCGAAGCTGGAAAAACTATGGGGCTATTTCCATATGGTACAGATAATCCTGCAATTCCTAAATTGTTTGAAACCGATTCTAAGATTCCGTTGTCAAATCGTAACTTGATGGTTCCACGTTATCCAATGAGTTCTACAGTAAATGCAATGTTATTTGATTACTTAGATACGTTTCCGGAAAATGACAACGACGACCTTACACATATGCAAAATCGCCGTGATATGGCATATGCTGTACAAACACAAACACAAGAACAAGTTCTTCGTTTAATCCGGTTGGCTTGCGAAAAGAGTGGCAAAAAGCAGGTGGTATTAAGCGGCGGTTACGGATTGAACTGTGTTGCCAATTATTATTATCTCGAACACCTAAAAGAAGACGGCATTGAATTCTACGTTGAACCTATCTCAAACGATGCAGGCACAGCAATGGGTGCTGCTATGATGTTTTGGTATGGATTGCAAGACGATGTAACAATTCGTCCAGGCACTACCTTATATCTTGGTCCTCCGTTGTCGTATACTAAAGACGAAATCAATGACAAAGTAGAAGAAGCTGGAGTAGAAATTACTGACGCTACAGCCAAAGATGTTGTTAAGCTGTTACGTGAAAAGAATATTGTTACAATTTTCCAAGGACGTTCAGAAAACGGCCCACGTGCCCTAGGCAATCGTTCAGTGCTATTTGATCCAACTTTTGTAGATGGTAAAGATTATGTTAACGAAGTCAAGCATCGTGAATACTTCCGCCCATTTGCTGGATCAATTCTAGAAGAAGATGCGCACGAATGGTTTGATTTGCGTGGAATGAAAAACAGCCCATTCATGATGTATGCTGTAAACTGTCAGCCGGGAGTTGAAGAAAAGATTCCAAGTATTATCCATGAAGATCATACTTGTCGGATTCAAACAGTTAATCCTGAGCAGAACAAACACTACTATGATTTGATTAAGGCATTTAAAGAAGAAACAGGTGTTCCTATCCTGTTTAATACCAGCTTTAATCTAGGTGGTGAGCCCTTGGTAGAAACGCTAGACGACGCTATCTGGACTCTTCAAAATTCAGATATTGAGTATCTTTACTTGCCAGAACATGGTAAATTAATTAAAGTTGCTAATTAACAAAAAGCCCGAAAGGGCTTTTTTGTTAACTGATAAATACATATTATTGGATATAGCTCATGAGTATAAATTTCTCTAGATTTTTCCTAAGAGGTCCTAAAAACACCCTTAGATTTCAAAACGGAGTCCACTTTGCCCACAAAGGGCCGTGGATAGCCGCCACTACTAACGCAATTATTGACGAGTGGTATGTTAGCGAATTTATGGCAGCTGAATATAATATTGTCATCGATGTTACCCCGTTTAGAAAAGAAATGCTTAAATGTTTAGTAATTGCCGGGCCGGATCAAGCAAATCTTACAATTTACGGACGAACAAATTTTGGTGAAAATCTAATAGATCTTACAGCAACAGTGACAGAGTCAAAACTAACACTCATTGCTAATCCAACATCTAGCCCAGACGGATCTACCTACGATAATTCTAGTCTATTATTGGGAGGTAAAATTATATTCGGTGCAACATACTATCATTCTATTAACGAAATTAAATCTACTCCAAATATTTTTACGCCTACTCCAACACCTACGCCTACTCCAACACCTACGCCCCCTCCTACTCCACCCACACCTCCTCCTACTCCGGTGTCGACATATACAGCTACACCAGTTGCAAATAATGTAAACGAGGGAAGTTCTATTGCAATTAATGTTGCAACAACAAATGTCAACAATGGAACTACTTTATACTGGTCAGTGACCAACGCTGGAGATTTTGTTGTATCAAGTGGCAGCTTTACAATTACAAGCGATGTGGGGTCATTTACAGTAACACCTAGTGCTGATGCCGTAACAGAAAGCGCAGAAACATTTATAGCTAGTGTGAGAACTGGCAGTGTTTCAGGAACAATTGTTGCAACAACTCCAAGTATAACTATTAATGATATCAGCACAACCCCCTCAGGCACAATCTATAATGTAACAGTTGCTAGTGGAACCAATATATACGGAACTGGAAACAAGTATTATATTGGAGGATTTTCAGGAGCAAGTCCGACAGTAAACTTAGCAGAAGGCGGAACATACGTGTTTAGACAAAGCGATAGTTCAAATGCTACACATCAGTTGTTGTTCTCTACTACTCCAAACGGAACTTGGGGATCAGGAATTGAATACACAACCGGTGTTACAAAAGTAGGAATAGCGGGACAACTCGGTGCATATACTCGGATAGCTGTTCCTATCGGAGCGCCTACATTATACTATTATTGTATTAACCACAGTGGCATGGGCGGCACAGCAAACACACCTGGTGCTGCTTCTCCAGTATACACTAGTGTGACATCACCTTCAGACGTGAACGAAGGGTCCATAGTAACATTTACAGTTAATACTCAAAATGTCGTAAATGGCACAACAGTGGGATACACAATCACTGGCATAACAGCAGGTGATTTGTCTTTAGGATCTCTTACAGGTAATATTACAATTAATAGTAATATAGGAAGTGTATCAGTAACTCTTGCTAATGATGTAACCACCGAGGGTGCAGAAACAATAACGCTTGCTCTTGCCGGAACAGACAGTGCATCAACAAGTACCGGATCGTTATCGTCATCTACAATAGTTAATGATACTAGTACATCAGCACCAACATACGCAGTGACTCCGACAGTAAATAATATAAACGAAGGTAGTGCGTTAACATTCAATGTTACCACGACCGATGTGGCAAATGCAACCACCCTCTATTGGACCGTTACGAATAGCAGTGACTTTGCCACATCAAGTGGCAGCTTTACTATCACTAGCAATAGTGGGTCATTTATAGTAACACCTAGTGCTGATGCTACAACAGAAGGTGCAGAAACATTTACCGCAAGTGTTAGAACTGGCAGTGTTTCTGGAACAATTGTTGCAACCTCTAGTTCAGTCACAATTAATGATACTAGTGAAACTCCAGCGATATTACCAACATACGCTGTGACTCCGGTTGCAAATAATATAAACGAAGGAAGTGCTCTTGCAATCAATGTTACCACAACCGATGTGGCAAATGCAACCACTCTTTATTGGACCGTTACGAATAGCAGTGACTTTGCCACATCAAGTGGCAGCTTTACTATCACTAGTAATAGTGGATCGTTTACAGTAACGCCTACTGCTGATGCTACAACAGAAGGTGCAGAAACATTTACAGTGTCTGTTCGTACAGGCAGTATAAGTGGAACAATTGTTGCAACCTCTAGCTCAATCACAATTAATGATACCAGTGCAACACCAGCGTTTGTCCCAGATTACACAATTAACGTAAGTGCAGTAGATTCCAACAATTATATATTAACTGGCACTGCTCGAAACGGTTCAATAAGTGGCAACGACCCAGCATTATCATTTAATAATGGCGATAAGGTAAGTTTTGTTGTAAACGCCTCAAGCCACCCATTCTGGCTTAAAAATTCAATGGTAACTGGTACAGCAAATGGAATATCAAGCGGAGTAACCAATAACGGTGCATCAAATGGAACAGTTCAGTGGACAGTAGGTTCAACCGGCACATTCTACTATATTTGCCAATATCATAGCAACATGGTTGGTACAATTACAATATCATAAAGTGATGTTATTAGCACCAAACGGTTTAATCTTTCTAACTAAATACACTTGAGTACTTTTGTAGAAGTTGTGGTTGGCTTAATAGCGAGGATACCTAATGTCAGTAGCATATATACCTTTAGAATCAAAAAGCGGCTTTAAGAGCCCGGGATTTACGGTTGACGAAAACGGAAATCTTACAATTAGCGGCGCCTTGGCAATTGGGGGCGATTTTAGTACTACTGGTATTTTTTATGTTAACGGTATTCAATTATTAGACAATACCGATTCAACAGTTTCTCTAGGTAATCAAATTCGGTATAGCAGCTTAACAAAACTAGGCTCACTAGAGTTTTTAAACATTGACGGCGATCTAGTCGTCACACAAGGTTCTACCCCATACATTCAAATTATCAACGGTAATACCAGAGTTAATAGTGTTAACGGTGTGGGATCTATGGATAATATTGATGTTGGATTAAAGCAACCAGCAGACGGAAATTTTAAATCACTTAATGTTGGACCTAGCGATAGTCAAGGACAATTAAGTGTTCAAGGAAATTTAATTGTTTCAGGGTTGTCTAATTTAACTGGCACAGTGACCGTGACCGGAGATGTTGGCATCACCAACTTACCCACAGAACAAACACACGCAACAAGAAAAGATTACGTAGATGCTCGTGTAGCTGCATTTGCAATTGCTTTTGGGGCATAAGGAAAAATAAATGGCAAAGAAACAGATAAAAAATTATGTATTTGAACCGGGGATTAGTAAAGACGCTAATCTTTATCCAAAAGCAGTTGCATTGGTACTTGCAAATAAAAATTTTATTATTGAACAAGAAATCGCGTACATACAAAATCAAGTAGCTAATAATATTGGAGTGTTTAACGGTTATAGTTATGCCCCAGAGAAGTGCCGAAGAGACTACATTTATTACTTTGATGCAATGATTCACGATTTGCGTTACGGTGGAAATGTAAGAACAAGACAAGTTGCAGAATTATTCTGGATTGATGGCCGGCCTCAAATTCGAAATGGTGTTCCTGCTGTACTAGCAGCTCAACAATACGTTCGTGAGTTAATTAACAATTACGTTTTAACCAACACTGCTCCTTCGAATTTATATGGACAGACTGCGGTTCAGCAAGTGTTTGTTGCCAACAATCCGGGAGAAGCAGGAGCAGCTTCATCAATTACTCAATATTGGGCAACCATTGGTAACGTGATTCAAAATGGTCTAAGCCAACTGCCTGGAAAAATTAACGGTGTAAGCAGTGTACGATTACTGGGAAATTATATTTCCAGTGAAGTATTATTGATTACTGATACTCAAACCGGTAATATTCTTTATAACTTTTCGGATTCCTCTAAGACTATCAACTTTACCTATAAAGGTGGAACCAGCAGCGGAGATGGGCGTCCGGTATCTGATGTAGATTTCCCTTACTGGTGGCAAACCACTGATACAATTACATCAATTAATTTTTCTGAAGATACAAGTCATTTAGCCAACGGTTCTGATATACAGATATTTGTTGAAGAACCAAGCCAACAAATTCGTCCTTGGGATTTTGGAACAGATGCTATCGAGCGTATGCGTGTTGCTGCTCCGCAGGCCATGCTTGACGCTGACTTTGAATACGGACTACAACCAACCAAGTGGCAAGCACTTGGGCTACAACGTAGTTACCCATCTTTTTATGAGATTCCAGGTACTGATGTGGCCATTACTGCTGTGGTTACCGATGCATCGACCGGATCAGGCGGGTTTGGAGCATCATTAATTACTGTTACTTCGTCGGGCACACACGGGTTTAATGTAGGAACTCCAATTACCATTCGAGGTCTTAACGGAGCTGTTGCTGGATTTAGCCGAGCAGAAGGATCATATATCCTTACTGGAATACCAACCCCGTACACGTTCCAGTACTATGCATCGAGTAAAGTGGGTACAATTCTCAATGACAGCTTGTTTACTTCATATGTGCAGGTTCGTCAGGCTGGATTTTATACTGGTGCTACAATTGGATCACCAGCATTTAGCATATTCAGCAATGGTGCTAATTCTACACTTACTACATTGTTCACAGGTCAAGCAGGTGACGTTGGTATTGTGTTTACAGGAAGTGCTCCATCTGCAGGAGCTCCTGTAACAGGGTCACCTGCAATTTTTCCAGGAACATCAGTAAGTGGTGTTGTAGGTAGTGGAACTATTGATGCCACTGTATTAAATTCAACCGTGGCTGGACAAACTTTTATTGATCTAGTCGATCTTTCTGGAGTTCAGCGAGGAATGGCTGTGGATTCGGGCAGCGGAGTTATTCAGTTTATTTCATCAATACAAGGAAATAGAGCGAACCTAGACGGAGCCTACAATATTGTAAAAGCAGGAACCAACCAAACATATATTAATGTAGCAGGATCTAATGTAATATCAATCGGTACTAACGCTAGATTTGATATTGAAAGAACCAACGGTGCGTATATAGTTACTCCCCGCTCAGATAGTACAACAAACGGTCAAAACTATTCTAGAGGCGATCAAATTAAAATACTTGGCAGTGAGTTAGGCGGAGTCGATGGCGTTAATGATTTAATTATTACTGTTGTTAATGTTGACAGCGGTGGTGTTATTGCTGATATTAACCCCAACCCTATGCTTGGCCCAGTTGTTTATGGATTTACCTACACCGGCACAGCAATTAGTGGAGGTGCAACTTACACTAACCTCTTGCAATATCAAACTTCGAGTGTGGGAACTGGGGCTACAATTACTGTAGTTCGAGCAGGCGGCACTGGAGCAGCCTTGTATGGCACTTACCAAACTGTTACCCTTACTGCTCCTGGTATAGGATTTGACGTAGGCGATACAATTACATGGGCTGGAACAGACTTAGGTGGCTCAACGCCATTAAATAATTTAAGCATAACGGTTGCCAGTGTCAACCCGTCAACTGGTGCAATTGTCGACTGGGAAATTAATGCTCCTCTTTATGCAGATGCAGGAAACGATAGCTACAACGGTGTTGCTGGCCTAAATATTACTCCAGTAGGAGCTGGTGCTCGTTTTGATATTTCACGTACATTCACTGGATACTCGGCAGTACTTAATGGTAATGGCGGCCTAAACTACGTAGTAGGCAATCGTATTAGAATTCTTGGAAGTCAAGTTGGCGGGTCAAACAGCACTAACGATGCACTTGTTGAAGTTGTATCTGTTAGCGGAACTGGAGCAATTCTAACACTTGCAGTTACTGGAAGCACTTTTGCTGGTGAAACTGTAAGATTTTTTCCAGCACTAACTTTGAGTGATGCATTGATTGCTACTCTACCTAGTGGTACAGTTCTTAATGTAGGTGCAATTGCGACTGTCGAAGTTACATTCCTTAGCAATCATGGACTAGTTCCCGGCGCTTCAATATTATCATCAATTAGTTCACAACCAATTCCCTCATTTGCATCAGCAGCCACTTCGTTGCCAAGTAATGCAACTTGGTCAAGCACAGCAGTAGTCAACGGACGATTTGTTGCTGTAACTGCCAGTGGATCAACTAGTGGTTTTTCAGCCAACGGTACTGACTGGTCGGCAGGAGGATCGTTGCCGGCAGGACCTACAAATTGGAGCGGTGTGGCTGGCGGAACTATTGGAGCAACAACATATTTTATGGCAGTTGCTAGAGGACCGTCAAGTGTTGCTGCATGGTCGTCCAACGGCGGAGTAACCTGGACACAAATAGCCATGCCAGCATCACTTAACTGGACATCGGTTACATTTTATAACGGTATCTTTATTGCTGTAGCAACTGGAAGTAACGCAACAGCATATTCAATTACGGGTACATCATGGGTAGCAGGCGGATTATTATCAACTTCCACTACTTGGGTTTCGGTTGCCGGCGGCCTAATAGGAACTTTATCATATTTTGTAGCTATTGCATCCGGTGGTACTGTTGCAAACTTTTCATATGATGGCGGCGTAACTTGGGCAGCTACCAGTGCATTGCCCGGTTCAGTTAACTGGTCAGCCATTACCTATGGTAATAGTAGATTCTTAGCAGTAGCTAACGGATCAACAGTTGGTGCAATCTCAACAACTGGTACTTCTTGGACGTTAGCATCATTGCCGTCGGGAGCTGCATGGACAGCAGCCACGTTCGGTGATACTAGCTTCTTTGTTGCTGCCACTGGTACTACTAGTGCAATAACATCTTTTACAGGCACTACCGGATCATGGACTACTAGAACATTAGCAACTAGCAGTGCATGGTCTAGCGCGGCATTCTATAGCTATTCTGGATTAGGAATATTTGCACTTGTTGGTAATTCAACCACTGGACTAAGAGCTGTATTAACTTCTGGAAACCACGAACTTGCTGCAGGTCCATTTATTGTGACAGCAGTACCATCATTAACTAAAATTAGATATCCAGCAAGAACTACTGGCACTATTGACGTGAGCACTACTCCGTTAAGCGGAGTTGTATATTCTCGTCCAGACACGTTCTTCCAACATCGTCCGTTTGACGGTGGCGTTCAGCTAGGTACAGGCGGGCCACAACACGGTGCGCAAGCAGTTCGACAGAGCAAAAAGTATATTCGTTATCAGTCTGGTAAAGGCATTATGTACACAACTGGTGCGCTATTTGCTCCAAGTTACAATATTGCAAGTGCAACTGCTGACGGCACAACAGTCAACAGTTTGATCACATTTACAACAGATGATACTGATCACGGATTGCAACCAGGTGGCGTTGTTCAAATTACCGGCATGCTTACATTTGAATACAACGGTAGCTTTACAGTCGAGGCTGTAAGAGATAGTAGAACTTTTAGAGTTAGAACAGCAATACCACTGACATCGATTACTGGTATACTTGGATCAGATTCAAAACTAACAGTTTTAGTCTGGCACGGAGCAACTGTACGCTCAGGCCCGTTTGATGATCAAAACGGCATTTTTTATCAGTATGACGGACAAACATTAGCACTAGGAAAACGATCAAGTACATTCCAGTTAGCAGGTGTAGTAAACGTAGCACCCGATACTAATGTGCTAACTGGAACCAGCACTAGATTCCAAGACCAGCTGAGAGTTGGTGATAAAATTGTTATTAGGGGTATGAGTCATACTGTTACTTCGATTGCAAATCAAACATCGTTAACCATGGCTCCGGATTATCGAGGAAACGTCTCGGCAATCGGTGCTAAGATTTGTTTAACTCAAGACATCTTGGTACCACAAGGCCAATGGAATATGGACAACGGCGACGGAACTGGTCCTAGTGGGTACAACATCAACGTTGGTAAGATGCAGATGATCGGTATTCAGTACTCATGGTATGCGGCTGGTTTTATTGAGTTTATGTTAAGGGGTGCAGATGGTAAATTTATATTCTTACATAGAATTCGTAACTCAAACGTAAACACCGAAGCGTACATGCGTACTGCCAACTTGCCAGTTCGTTATGAAGTTCAAAACGAAAGTGCAAGAACAGCATTAAGAGAAGTATTAGATCCTAACGCATCTTACATGACAGTTTACAACACTGAATTCTTCCCAACTAGTGGTACATTATATGTTGACAATGAACTAATTACATTTACTGGTAAAAATAGAGATAGATTAACTGGGTTATCAAGAGGAGCAACATTTACTAATTTTGCAGCCGGTGCTAATAGAACGTATTCTGCAGGAGCAGCCGCAAGTCACGCAATTAATGCTGGAGTAATTTTGATTAGCTGCACAATTAGTCCAGCAATTAGTCACTGGGGTAGTGCAATTCTAACAGATGGTATGTTTGACGAAGATCGAGGTTATTTGTTTAACTATGCAGCTACAAACGTTGCAGTATCTACAACAAAGACAACGGCATTTATGATTCGATTAGCACCTAGTGTGTCAAACGCGATCACAGGTGACTTGGGAGATCGTGAATTATTAAATCGTGCGCAATTATTATTACAATCAATTGCCATCACATCTGATGCATTAGTCGGCGGAGCGATTGGAGGCCTAGTTGTTGAAGGAGTATTGAACCCACAAAACTATCCAACAGATCCTGGCACGGTACAATGGTCGGCGCTAAACGGTGTGTCACAGGGCGGACAGCCTAGCTTTGCACAAATTGCTCCAGGCGGTAACGTAAACTGGGCAAGCGGTGCAACACAAACAACTGCAACAGCATCAACTGCTACAGGCGATAGTCGAAATAGAACAAACTTTTTGGTCTTTAAACAATCAAGTTGGGACGCTAGTGGAGCAAAAGTAGGCACTGAGGTACAGGATTATACTAGATTCCCAGCGGGAACTCGTGTAACTCGAGTAGACGGTCCCGCTAACTATATTGGCGGTAGTGCTGGTAATGAATATGTTGTTTATTTTTCACAAAACTCGTTGGGTAATATTGTAGGCGATACTAATATAACATTCTTATTTGGACAACCGCCATATGCGCTACCAGGAGAACAGGTATTTTCGTTTATCTCAAACGCAGGCGATGCTACTACACTAGAACTAACTGGGTTGAAAGAATTGACAAGTACAAGTATTGGTGGTAGAGGAACTTATCCAAACGGACCTGACGTATTGGCCATCAACGTGTACAAGGTTGCAGGCACAGCAACCAATGCTAACATTATTGTACGATGGAGTGAAGCGCAGGCTTAACGGGGAGGGGTGCGCAAACTGTTTTTATAAGCAGTAAGCCCCTCATCCAACTTTTGACGATACTTAGCTATGTTTATTCTAAGTTCGCTAGTATCGGTAGGTAACTTGCCAGATATAAAAATCTGTTCGTGATGTTGGTCCACATACTCAACTTGAGACTTCAAGTTCATTAATGTGTCAGTCAAATCTTTTTGTAGATTAGGATCCGTTATTTCTGATATTTCTTTTTGGTAATGGCGAAAGTCAGCCAACCATTTTTCATCGTGTTGTAATTTTGGGAACATTTTCTAGCACCAGTATAGTATCGAGTTTGGCTCGTATGAGCTGATTATTTAGTGTGGTTTTAAGACCTGTATGTAGATGTTTTGGAAGAAAATCAAGGTCGGCCCAACATAATGTATTAGGACTAGTTGTTAAAAATTCTTCTTCTACTAAGCAGACATATGTGCCGTATTCAAAACCTTTATCCTCAGAAAGATATAATTCAATTGGCAATAATCTTCCCGATTGATAACTTTCTAACAGAGATTTTGCATCGTCGTAAATAACTCCGACCCTAGCAAATGTAGGAACAGTCCAAGAAGAATTTTCTAGAATTAATAAAATTCTACCTGTATTTTTGGCAAGGAAAAGTAAACCAGCACGTTGTTGCATGCTCGTACTTATGCTGGATTTAAATCAAATCTCCAGTATCCGGCTTTGTACTCGCCTTCAAATGAGCGAAGCCATTGACCATCTTCCCATTTGTATTGTACGCTGGTTTTAAGATTGGTAATATAGTATATTCCTGTAACAGTATCCGGATCAAAAATAGTTATCCATTTACCGTTACTCCATTCAATAATAGAATTATTTTTAATTACAGCATCAGTTCCGTCCTGATTTTTCCATGCGTCGGGGCCGTCGTATGCATCACCACTACTGCCGTCAGTAGGATCTTGACCATAAATCATCACTCCTCCGGTATTTTCACTAATGTTAACATCGTCTAATACCAAGAATCTTGGAGGATTTGACAATGCATTAATTGCAGAGTACCCGCCAAGTTTTTCTAAAGGATTATACTTGTAAGGATCGATAATTGCATCAACATATGTTTTAGTATTAATAATAGAGTTTGAAGGCTTATCGGTAATAGTAACAACCAGCATCGAAGGGTCTAAGGGATTGATCACACAAGTTCCACGAATTTCACTACCATCCGGTTGAGTAAAATATACCATACTTAATCCAGGAACAAAACTTTCTTGTTGATCAAACAACATACTCCAGTCGAATTGTTTTCCTAGTTTTGTAGGAGGTTCAACACCGAGAACACGAACAGCTTCGTTAGCATTAATTACAGATAAGTTATAGTCATTAGGTTGACCATTATTAGCAGATAATAATAACACTCCATAGTTGTTCATTGTAAATTTAAATTGTATATCAACATTACCAATGTCGATCAATATATCGTCAAGATTTTTTACATCACCGGCTTGATTATATATGTTTGCAATAATAGTTTTAACAACTCCAAGCCTTTTAACTTTAGCAGGGGGCGTAACATATATTGGCATGTTAAATTCCATTGAGCAAATATCAATATCAGACTCTGATCCTTGTGGAATTGTTCTAGAACTAAATTGAAGATTTTTAAGATTAATTACGCTAAGACTGGTCCAATCTAAAAAGTTATCTGTAGTTTGAATTTCAAAACTGGGATTAAAAAATACTAAAATTTGTTCAAGTAGTTGTAATTTTTGATCAGTGTTTGAAGTCCATAAATCTGCTTTCATTGTTAGCATGAACGGCGTAGGCATCATGCGTTCAACAGTATAGCTACCTCCTTGTACATTTTTGTAAACTGGCGTTCCACGCAGGTGTACTTCTGGATAATCGTTTGGATAGTACTCTTCGTAATCGCGTTCTCTAATGTTGACTTTGCTAACAAAAGTTGATGCTGCAAGCCTTGCAGTGTCCATTTCGAGTCCAGTGATATAGCAAGAAATTTTAGGAACAGTCATCATTTTATTTTCTGAGTTGTCCTTGATAATAGCAGCTACTTGTCTGGACAAATCGCCATAGGTTACTGGCAGGGTTTTTTGTGTTCCGTCACCTGCTTGATATTTAAAACCTATAAAAAAACGCATAAACTGTGTTACGTAGCGTCTTATTTGTCCGTCATAAAAATAATCCATTAATCGTCCGCCTTTGGTCTAAGAGCCTTACTTAGACTTTGTTTTTCTTTAACATCTTTATTATGTATCTTAGTTACAGTAGGGTTGTTAATAAAACCAGCCAATTGTGTTTGACGAACTTCTTTACCCTCAAAGGTAGCATCAACTCCTACATCGCTAGCACCTAGGTTGTTCATAGTCATACGTACATTGTCCTCAAATTTAATCCAACGTGTTCCGCTGAACCTAAAAAGTCGCTGTGGTTTAAAATCTGTTCTTAAATGGAATTGGCCTTCGGCAGGTGTTACAGGGAATGCAATACCAGAACTAAATGGTATTCCATTCGGTGGTATTCCGTCACCAACGTTAACATTGCCATAATGATATTGATTTTTATCTGGACTTAACAGTACAGTACTTGCTGTAGATCCAACATATACAGGATCTCCGTTATCGTCAACTAGTAAATTTCCGTTTTCGTCTCGTGCTTGCGTTTCCAGTGATGCTAATAATGTATTATTATCAGCAGAAACAACATCAGGGGTACCAGTATCTGGATTTACTCTTACAGTATAAAATTGTGTTGTATCGTATCCACTCTTTGGAGCATCGGCTTCTGCTTGATCAAGAACTGCTTGAGTAATTTGCATTTCTTTTTCATACGTTGACATAATATCACGTAATGTTGTATCAGTAGGATTGCCATTGGCATCTGTTTGTATACCATCTAATATATCTTTAAATTCTTGACTATCGACTAGCGGTTTACATTTTGCACGATATAGGTGTGGATACCAAGTTACTGAAAAACCTTCTGCTGCGCGACTGACTTCTTCAATCACAAAGAATCGTTTTAGTGCAAATTGTAAATCATTTAATGCGTGGTCGTCTTTTAAGTGTGGCAATTCAATTACATCACCTGCCATAATTTTACGACCTATTTTTTCTACAGTATCGTTTATATGAAACGTTAAAAATACTGTATCGTTTTGTAAAAATAATCCAAACTGACTTAGATTAAAATCTATATCTTGTAGATTGTACACCCCTCGTAATTGGTAGATATCTGGATCATACTTGCGATCTCGATTTTCTAGAAATAACACATCTTGTATTCCTAGCTCTGGAATTGCATTATTGCTTAATCTATTGATAGGATCTGTAGAATTAGTATCGCCCGGCCCGATATATTTGTGAACCAGTACATCTGTACCACCAACCTGGAACATTTCCCAAACGGTTTTATCGATGAATTTGTAGTCGTTGCCCTTTTCGGGCCTATAAAGAGAGAGTCTTGGCATAGTCATATATTTACCGCTACGATAAATAACAGTATGAGCCAAAACGATCAAGTAAAACAAGAGGTTTATAACTACTGTAAAGCCATGCTGGGCGACGGCATGATCGATATTGAGTTAGACCCTATACACTACGAAACTGCACTGAATCGTGCATTAGCAGTATTTCGCCAGCGTTCGGACAATGCTGTAGAAGAAAGTTATGCGTTTTTAACCATTAAGGTTGATCAAAACGAATATATTCTTCCCAAGGAAATCCAACAGGTACGTCAAATTTTTAGACGCAGCATTGGATCTAGAAGTGGTGGCGGAAACGGCGGCACAGTGTTTGAACCTTTTAACATGGCCTATACCAATACCTATTTGTTAAGTTCTACAAACATGGGCGGCCTACTAACTTATGAATTATTTGCTCAGTATCAAGAATTAGTGGGCAAGATGTTTGGATCATTTATTAACTTTGCTTGGAATCCGCAAAGCCGCAAACTTATTATTCAACAGCGGCCTCGGTCCGACGAAAGCGTAATGCTTTGGATTTATAACACTCGTCCCGACAGTGCAATCATTGAAGATACTTACGCAGGACAGTGGATCAAAGATTACACTTTAGCTAACTGTAAAATAATGTTAGGCCAAGCTCGAGAAAAATTTGCTCAGATTGCAGGTCCGCAGGGCGGAAGCAGCCTCAATGGATCAGCAATGAAAACCGAGGGGCAAGCAGAAATAGATAAATTAACCGAGGACCTAATGAAGAGTGTTTCAGGCGGTATTGGTTACACATTCGTAACTGGATAAATCGACTAAAATTCTTTGACTTTTTAGATAATCTATATTATAATGTCTATATAGGAGACATTTATGATCATAGGTATTTGCGGTTTTATTGGTTCAGGCAAAGACACAGTTGCGGACTATCTAGTAAACTTCCACGAATTTAGACGAGAGAGTTTTGCATCTACATTAAAAGATGCAGTTTCTTCAGTATTCGGTTGGGACAGAACCATGCTTGAAGGGCGCACTAAAGAAGCTCGCGAGTGGCGAGAGCAAGTTGATCCGTGGTGGGCAGCACGGTTAGACATGCCAACACTAACTCCTAGATGGGTGCTGCAATACTGGGGTACTGAAGTTTGCCGTAAAGCATTCCATGACGATATATGGATTGCAAGTTTAGAAAACAAAATTCGTACAAGCAAGGATCACGTGGTTATATCAGACTGTCGATTTCCAAATGAAATACTAAGCATTCGAAATGCAGGTGGCCAAATTTTATGGGTTCAGCGTGGTGAATTACCTGATTGGTATGACGTAGCAATAGACGCAAACAGAGGCATGAATATTGCAATTAACGAACTTAGGATGCGTAAAATACATGCCAGTGAAACTGCATGGGTTGGAACAGAATTTGATGCTGTGTTAGATAATAACGGTACCATCGATGAACTGTATAATCAAACTAAATTAATAGTCAGCAATGAGATCGCCCTGACGCCAAGTAACTCCGCTTTTAGCTAGTATTTGAGAGCAGTTGGCACATACTGTTTTCAAATTGTTATGACGACAATTATCAAGATTACCGTCTATATGAAATACTCTAAATACTTCTTTGTGAGTTGACTTAAACCCGCATTTATCGCATTGTGCCTTTATTTGATACCCTGCTCTAACCCAGCGGGGTATTCTATGATTTAGTCCGTGAGACATACAGATTTCGCAGAGTTTTCTATAGTAAACTCTATCATTTTTTTTATAATTTACAGCTCTAGGTCGCTGTCCGCACTTACAAATAGGTCTCATAAAACTATTTACACCTTTTTCTCCCCTTTTTCATACTGGTTAACTACCAATTTTTATTATAAACCGCTAAATACTTTGAGCAAACTATTACCAGGAGAATAGGTACATGGCGACATTACAATCCCCAGGCGTAGCCGTAACAGTCATTGACGAGAGTTTTTATACACCAGCTGAACCTGGCACAACTCCGTTAATCGTGTTAGCTACCCAAATGAATAAAACGAACGGTGCAGGTACTGCAACAGCAGCAGGCACTATTCAATCAGCAATTGGCACAGCATTTAAGATGACTAGCCAGAAAGAACTTGTGGACACATTTGGTGTTCCGTTCTTTGAAAAGACAGCCAGCGGATCTCCCGTACATGGCAGTGAATTAAATGAGTATGGTCTACTGGCAGCGTATAGCTACTTAGGTTCATCAAATTCTGCAATTATTGTTCGCGCTGACGTGGACTTAGCCGAGTTAACTCCAACATCAGCCGCCCCGGGAGCAGAACCAACAGACGGCCAATGGTGGTTAGATACTACTAATTCAACATGGGGCATTCAAGAATGGAATAGCTCATTAGTTGCAGACGGTGGACAAAAATTCACAACAAAAACTCCATTGGTATTAACTGATAGCGATTCACTTGTTAAAGTTGAAGCTAGCAGTGACTACGGTCGTGCTCCAAAAGCATCCGTCGGTTCCATTGGCGACTATGCAGTTTTATTTGAAACTGTATTTGGTTCAGGCGATTACATTTCTTCAAAAGAAGAAGCTAGATTTTTTTACAAATCTCCAGGAAATGCTGGCGGTGGCGTTCTTCCAGGTGCTTGGGTACTAGTTGGTAGCCCAGAATGGTGTTTAAGTCATCCAGCACTAGTATCAGGCAGTTTTACAACTGTAACTGGTTCATTCAAAATCAACGGAACACTAGTTACTTTGTCTAGTGCAACTCCGCTTCAAGTTAAAAATGCAATTATCAGTGCAGCCATTCCCGGAGTAACAGCAACGTTTACTGCTGGTACAACAGGTAAAGTATACATTTATTCAGATGGTGCAACAGAAGGTGCCGGCGACTCTACAAAGAGCGGTGCAATTGTTATCAGTGACACTACATTAAGTGCTAGTGGTTTTACAAACGGCACATATTTACAGCCAAAATTAACATTGGCTCCACACACTCAAGTGCCATTGTACAAGAGAGTAGACACAGCTACTTCAGGAACATTTGGTAATGCCTTAGCTGGTTTCCCAACAGGATCTGTATGGATCAAGACTACAGAACAAGGCAACGGGTCACGTTGGAGAGCCAAGCGATATAACTCTGCAACTAAATCTTGGATTGCATATTCAGCACCATTGTATGCAACTGGTAGTTCAGCATTGTATTATCTAGATCGTACAGGCGGGGGCAAAAATATTGCACTAGATTCTGTATATGTACAATACAACAGCGATGAGCAGTTTAGCTATGCAACACCGGACAGCAATGGTGATGCGTTAGATGCAACTTTAAATTCAGCAACTTTCCGTGTATTCCGCAGAGTAGGTACAGGCAACACAGTTATTACATCTTCTGTAATGAGCCTTACTAATAATGCAGGTTCTGGTGTTAAGACTTTTACTATTAAAGAATCTATAACAAGTTCAGAAGATCTAAGTGCAGCGTATACAGTAACAACAGCTTCATTGAATAGTAACAAAGATGATGCTGTTTTAATTGCTTCTGCAATCAATGCTGCTGGGTTAACTAACATTGAAGCTAGTGTAACAGCAGATTACGAATTACAAATTTATCATAAGAAAGGTGGTGATTTTAGATTAACTGATGTAACCGGAACAGTTATTGCTGATTTGTTTACTCCATTAGCATACACAGCCGGTCAGTGGTCAGGATCAGCTAATTTCTACACATCAGCAGCTGGCGCACCTGAAGATTTTGTTGCAACACAATGGCAACCACTGTCAATTGTTGGATTTACTGCATCTGCAAGTGCTCCATTAAATGAGCCATCAGATGGTCAGTTATGGTATAACAACAATTTCTCAGAAATTGACATCATGGTTCACAATGGCTCAACTTGGAAGGGATATAAAACTGTATTTGCAACCACAGATGCATTTGGTCCGGTAGTTAGTGCGTCAAGACCAACTGCAAGACCAGACGGTAGCGGCGATTTTGTAACTGGCGATTTATGGATCAGCACTGCTGATATGGAAAATTTTCCAACTATCTATCGTTACAATAACGAATTAACTGGTGTTACCAACAAAGCATTACGTTGGGTACTAGTTGATAAAACAGATCAAACTACTGAAGAAGGCGTTGTGTTTGCTGACGCTCGTGCAGGCACTAGTGGCGGTACAGTAACATCTGCACCAAGCGGATCTATCCAAGAACTACTATCAAGCAATTTCTTAGATACAGATGCACCAGATCCAGCACTGTATCCAAAAGGCATGTTGTTATGGAATCTACGTCGCTCAGGTGGTAACGTTAAGAAATACAACAATAACTATATTGATACAACAGCAGATAACGTTCGAATGGCCAATGTAGGCATGAGCACATACTGGCCAGATCGCTGGTCTACTGCTTCTCCTAACCAAGAAGATGGTTCAGGTAGCTTCGGACGCAAAGCGCAACGTGCAGTTATTGTTGCAGCAATGAAATCTACAATCGATACAAACTTACAAATTCGTGATACAGAACGTAGAAACTTTAATTTAAGTTCTGCTCCTGGTTATCCAGAAGTTTATGGTAACTTGGTTAACTTAAACATTGATCGCGGATTAACTTCGTTTGTTATTGCTGATACTCCATTACGCTTAGAATCTGATGCAACATCATTAAGCAACTGGGGAAGCAACGCAGCAGGTGTTACTGATAACGGTGATGCTGGTGTTGTTACATACGACGAATACTCAGCAATGTATTATCCTAACGGATTTACAACTGACTTAGGCGGCACAACTGCTGTTGTTCCAGCATCACACATGATGTTGAAAACAATTGCAATTAGCGATCAAGTTAGCTATCCATGGTTTGCACCAGCTGGTACAAGACGCGGTGGTATTGTTAATGCAACGTCAGTTGGATACCTAGACGGTATGACCGGTGAGTTTATAACAGTTGCTCTAAACGAAGGTCAACGTGATACACTATATGATTTAAAAATCAATCCAATTCCATTCTTTGTTGGTGTTGGTAACGTGGCATTTGGCCAGAAAACTCGTGCAAGAAATGCTTCAGCATTAGACAGAATTAACGTAGCACGTTTAGTTGTTTACTTACGTAGTCAATTAAACAAACTTGCTCGTCCGTATATCTTTGAACCAAATGACAAGATTACACGTGACGAAATTAAAGGTGCTGTAGAAAGTCTATTGTTAGAATTGGTAGGTTTAAGAGCTATCTATGACTTCGCTGTTGTTTGCGACGAGTCTAACAATTTACCATCAACAATTGATCGTAATGAATTGTATGTTGATATTGCAATTACACCTGTAAAAGCAGTAGAGTTTATCTACATTCCATTACGTGTCAAGAATACAGGAGAGATTTAAATGTCACTAACATCATTAAATAGATTTTCGGTACCAACAGCAGGTGGCGGCAGCAATACATCGCTGTTGATGCCAAAACTAAAATATCGCTTTAGAGTGAATTTGTTAGGATTTGGAGTTGAATCCAGCGTTGAACTAACCAAACAGGTGCAGGAGGTAACGAGACCAAAAGTTTCTTTTGAAGAAATGACATTAGATGTTTATAACTCAAAAGTTAAATTAGCGGGCAAGTACTCCTTCGAAAACTTAACATTAACGTTACGAGACGATGCATCTGGTCAGGTTACTAAAACTGTTGGACAACAAATCCAGAAACAATTTGACTTTATGGAACAAGCATCTGCACGTTCAGGTATCGACTACAAATTTCAAATGAACATTGAAATTTTAGACGGCGGCAACGGTAACAACGGTGCTGATGTATTAGAACGTTGGGAAGTTTACGGTGCTTACATTCAAAATGCCGATTACGGTGATTTGGCATACAGCAGCAACGAGCACGTAACAGTGGCACTAACAGTTGCATTTGATAACGCTGTTCAGTTCAAAGGTGCTACAGGTGCTGGTACAGATCGTGGACTTGGTGCAGTGGTTGGACGTACCCTCGGCGAAGCAGTTACTGGACGGTCAGGCGCACAATAATAATTCGTTTGAATCAAAAGAGCCCGGAAATATTCCGGGTTTTTTTGTGGCATAAATATTTGTATGGCAAATAAATTTACACGATTTCTTAAAGGCGTAGGAGATGGTCTACTAACTCCTAAAGGTCAGGTAGCCAATTGGCAACACGCTACTAGATTGTTTATCGACGATACCATGCGCTTGGCACCACGAACCAAGTTCATGTTCTATGTCCGCTTTGAAATTGATAAAACACTTTTAAAAGCACCGCAGTTTACAAATAAACATGCAGACGAAGTAGGATATCTTGTTAAGTCAGCAGACTTACCCAAATTTACTATGGATTCAGTAACCAAAAATCAATACAATAAGAAACATATTATCTATAAAAACTTTTCTTATGATCCGGTTAATTTAGCATTCCATGATGATAGCCAAGGTATTATGAATGCCCTGTGGGCGTTATATTTTGGGTACTATTCTGCAGATAGAAATTTGCCAGCGCAGGCATTTTCAAAATCTATTTCAACATATAGAAGTACAAATACCGGATTTGATAATTTTAGATACGGTCTAGACAATAATAAAAGTTTAGATATGTTTAAATCTATTTCAATCTACACTATGAGTCGTAGACGATTTAATGGATATACTTTAATAAATCCTAAAATTACTTCGTGGAGTCATGGACAGGTTGCATATGATGCAAATGACTTTTTAGAAAATACTATGACAGTTAATTATGAGTCGGTAATTTATAGTTCGGGACAGGTTCAACGAAATAGTCCAACAGGGTTTGCAATGTTGCACTACGACAATACTCCAAGCCCGTTATCAGTAGCAGGCGGCGGTGTGGCAAATTTATTTGGTCAAGGCGGCGTGTTAGACGGAATGGAAAGTATATTCGGCAACGTCAGTGATGGATCGGCATTTGGAAGCATAGGTGGATTTTTAGGTACCGCTATCTCGGCAGCTAACACTGTTAAAAATCTTAACAATCTTTCTAAGGAAGGATTAAAGCGAGAAGCAATTAATATTATTAGTAGTCCGGCTGCAATATTAGGAATTGCAGGATCGGTAGGAGGTATTATTGGTTCAGTGTTTCCAAAGAACACTCAGAATACCAACACAACTCCAGCAACACAAAAAGTAATGATAGCGGGCGATGCTGATATAAACGGATTTGCATAAATGAGTAGTAATAGTTTACCCTTAACAACAGTTGCAGATAGCGCACAAGCTACTAAATTATTTTTTGATCAGTACGGTATTAGCCCGTTAGAATTTTCAGCCAACGAAGTTTCAGCAGCAGTTGGTTTCTTTGAATCAAAAGGATTCAGCACTGACGCGGCATTAACTACTGCATCAGCAATTTTAAAACAGGCCAAGATAGATGGCATCCCTGTTTTTAAATTGTTAGACACCCTTAAGGGATTTGATAGTTTACAACTATCTGCACTAGTTAGTGAAATTCTTAACAACAATCGAAAGTCAACATCGACGTTAGGGTTTAGATATTTAAATATACCTAAAACGGAAATTCTAAGAAACATATCTCCATAATGGCAAAGTTTGCTCAAGGTCGTTTTGAAATGAAAAATGTCGACAAATACGTTGGCAAGAAAACACCACTGGCTCGCAGTAGTTGGGAGTTTGTTTTTATGAGAATGCTTGATGAACACCAAGGAGTTCAAAGTTGGGCAAGCGAAAGTATTCAAATTCCCTATAGAGATCCGTTAACAGGAAAGTATACAATATACGTGCCTGATTTCTTTATTGTATATGTAGATAAAAACGGTAAAAAGCATGCAGAAGTTGTTGAAGTTAAACCTGAGAGTCAAACAGTATTAGAAAAAGTAGGCAAAAGTCAATACAATCAACAGCAGTATGTGAAAAATATGGCCAAATGGGAAGCTGCTACTGCTTGGTGCAAGCAACAAGGTGTTAAGTTCCGTATAGTTAACGAAGGTGATATTTTCCATCAGGGCAAAAAACGCAGATAAGTAAAGTATGACTAAAAAATTAGAAACTCTTTTTAATTTAGAAGATTCAAAAGTTGACGACACTCCTATTCCTGTTTCTGTAGTAGAGCATACAGAAGTAAAAAGCCTAGACGATAGTTATCGTGCGGTTCAAGAAATTACACGCGGTCTGCCACAAATACAAGAACTAGATAACATAGACGAGCATGAATTAGATGCATTAGCATCTAAGGCAGAACAAGCATATGACGATTTAATGGATTTGGGTATGAACGTTGAAGTTCGGTATGCCAGTCGCATATTTGAAGTAGCTAGTTCAATGATGAATAATGCTATCAGTGCCAAAACGGCTAAGATTGATAAAAAATTGAAAGCCATTGACATCCAGATGAAAAAGTATAAAATTGACAAAGACAACAACGAAGACCCAAATGATGTTATTAACGGGCAGGGATACATTATCACTGACCGCAACGAGCTCCTTAAGAAATTGGGTCAAAAGGACTAAATAGTACTATGAAGACTTTTAAAGAATACCTTGCCGAAGGCAAAAAAGTATACGACTTTAAGATTAAAGTTGCGGGCGAACTGCCTGAAAAATTCCAAGAAAATCTAAAAGAAAAGCTAGGACGTTGCGGAGTTAAGACTCTTGAAAAAGTTGCTACCACTCCAATACAAGCACAGCCTTTAGATTTTCCAGATTATCCAAACTGCGAAGTAACCATATTTGAAGTTGTTTGTGAATATCCAATTACATCCCCTGAAATAATTAACGACATTAAAACAATGGGGCTACCAGAAAGCAGCTTCCGTGTTCGTGGTGCTAATGAGCCTGTTGAAAACGAACAGTTACTAGCATCGTTAGAGTCAACAGGTAAAGCATTGTTGGATGATGGTCAATATAAAGAAGCTGACAAAGTAAAAGTAAAAGATTACTTTGGCGACGACTTTAACAAAAGTTTCTTAAAAGATTTAGAGAAAACATCTAAAACCTCAAAGAAAGAAAGAGGTATTGGTGAATATAAATTAGCAAAAACAAAAACAGCTGGATCTGTTAGTCCCATGACTAAGATCGATAATCCAGTACCAGTTAAGGGAAAATAAAAATGAATTTTCAAGATTTGATGAACAAGATGCGTGAACTAGACGCTCCTATTGCTGAATCAACAGTCGAAGAATGTGGCCAGCCAATGGGCATGATGACACAGTCAATGGACAAACCAGATACACCGCCACCAAGTATGAGTGTTAATCTAAATGCTCAAGGATTAGATGATATTGCTGAATTAATGAAGTTGATGACTAAAGTTAATCCAGACATGATTAATCAACCAGCAGCACCTACGACTGCAATTGACCCAATGGGTATGCCGAGTCTAACTCCTCCAGGCCCAAGCATTTCACCATTAAGCCTAGGTAATTTAGATTCCGGTCCATTAAAAATGCTTCCAGATATGGATGCTGACAATGACGAAATGCCAGGCGGCGAAATGGATAAAGACGACAGTCCTGTTGCAGATATTCAAAAAGCTATGGGTGATCAAGACGGCGATGGCGATCATGACATGGATGATCACGACATGGAAAAGAAAAAAGACAACAAGCCAGAAGATGAAGCTGCTGAGCCAGAAGGCGACGATGACGATATCATGAATCATCTTAATAAAGAATTAAAACCTTATGATGATCACGTAGCCAAGCTAAAAGCAGACAACAATAAAGAACAGGAAGAAGCAAGTCCAGCTGGATTCGATCAAGCTACTACCAGTCCTGACCCAGAATTCAAAGACACCGATTACATGGTAAACAAACTTGCAGGCGGCTTAAACAAGCCAAAGACTATGACTAAGCATGGTTATCAGCAAGGTGATAACCCAATGGCAATGACAGACGGCGATCTACGTGCTAGTATCCGTGCAGAATTAATGCAACGGTTAGCTGAAGCTAAAAAATAATCAGGTCGAAATAAACCAAATAGGCTCTACGGAGCCTATTTTTTTCAGTAAATAAAGTATGGCAAAATCACTAGACGGTAATTTAATTAAAAAGGCGCATGCTCCTCAGCGATATACGTTAGAGGAAGTCAAGCATCTAGAAGCCTGTATGGACCCAGTAACTGGCCCAATATACTTTGCTAAAAATTTTTTAAAAATTCAACATCCTGTAAGGGGATCGATTCCTTTTATCCCATATGATTATCAAGAAAGACTAATCGATGCCTATCACAATAACAAGCAATGTATTGCTATGTTACCGCGTCAAATGGGCAAGACTACCTGTGCCTGTGCCTACTTGTTATGGTATACCATGTTTGTGCCAGAAGCACAGGTTCTTATTGCTGCTCACAAGTACGAAGGTGCGCAGGATATTATGAATCGTTATCGATTTGGCTACGAGAACTTGCCAGACTTTATTCGTGCAGGTGTGTACAGCTACAATAGAAACACTATTGAATATGACAACGGTGCTCGTATACAGGCAGTGACAACTACAGAAAACACCGGTCGTGGTAAATCTCTTTCATTGATCTATTGCGATGAGTTTGCATTTGTACAACCTCCAGAAAAAGCCAAAGAGTTTTGGACTGCACTAAGCCCTACACTGTCAACAGGCGGTAAGTGTATTATTACATCAACGCCAAACAGTGACGAAGATCAGTTTGCTTTAATTTGGACCGAAGCCAATAAACGATTTGACGAATTCGGCAACGAACAAAAATTAGGCACTAACGGATTCCACTCATTCTTTGCACACTGGGCTGAACATCCGGATCGTGATGAAGAGTGGGCTAAAGTAGAACGCAGCAAGATTGGCGACGAGAGATTCCGCCGAGAATTTGATTGCGAATTCTTGATTTTTGACGAAACATTAATCAACGCAGTACGTCTTGCAGAACTCAAAGGCACAGAACCCACAATGACAATGGGTCAGACACGATGGTACAAAGACATTAATCCACAGGCAACATATCTTGTAGCATTAGATCCTAGTTTAGGAACTGGCGGAGACAACGGTGCTATTCAGGTATATGAAATGCCAAGCATGGAACAAGTTGCCGAATGGTTTCACAATATGACTCCTGTACAAAGCCAGGTAAAACACATGCGTGAAATTTGTAAGTACATTCAAGATAGAGGTCAAGAAAAAGGTGGAACTCCTCAGATTTATTATAGTGTAGAAAACAATACACTAGGTGAAGCTGCCTTGATTGTCATCAATAACATCGGTGAAGAGCAATTTCCTGGATTATTTTTAAGCGAACCTATTAGGAAAGGACATGTACGTAAGTTCCGCAAAGGATTTAATACTACACATAAAACAAAGATTTCTGCGTGTAGTCAATTAAAACACATGTTAGAACAACAAAAGATGAAAATACGTTCTAAGCCTTTAATTTCAGAGCTTAAAACATTTGTAGCACACGGGGTAGGATTTGGTGCTAAAACCGGAGAGCACGACGATTTAGTATCCGCTACATTGCTTATTATACGCATGGCCGCGGTGCTAGCAGACTGGGATCCTAAGATTTACGAAAAAATGACAGATAGAATTACTGAAGATCAGATGCCCATGCCAATCTTTGTATCTAGCAGTATGTGATAAATACAACTATGGACGCAACAAACAATATCGCTACGGATTTATTTTATAAAATTAGAAGCCGCTTCACGGGTCTTAAATTAGGCGCTGAAACGGGCCAAGTAACCATTAATCCTGAAGATGCAAGGTTCTTTGATTTTGATTATGTAGAAGAAGGTAATACCATTGGACATGTTAGCATAAGTCTAGCAGAAGTTAATTCTATGAAAGTATACTTCTCTACAGGTATTACAGAATCAATGGATCCTAGAGAAAAGAAAAACTGGTACAATTTTTTAAGAGAATTGCGTATGTTTGCTAAACGTAGACTAATGAGTTTTGATACTAGAGATATCACTAAAGACAATTTAGATAAACGTGATTACTCATTTTTAAGTCAACACAGCAAACCTGCAACACCCCCAAATACGGTAACAACACAAGTCGGAGAAAGTGTAATGAACGAAAGCTCACTATATGGCTCAAAAACAATGAGCTATCAGAAATTAGAAGATACTCGCTTAATTATTAAACATAGTCAAGCATTAGCAGATGATATGCAACCAGGAGCAAGATCAAGAAATATTTCTGGACTATTTGTTGAAAACGGTGAAGGCGAACGTTTTAAATACCCGTTTATTCACTTAGCAGGTGCCCGTGCAATGCAACGTCACGTGGCCAACGGTGGTATGCCGTATGATGACGTTGGTAAAAGTATTATTGGAATGAGTGAAGAAATTGCTCAACTAAAGAGCTTTGGCAACTATGTTGTTCGAAACGACCTAATGAATTCAGACACAAACGGCATTGTAGAAAAAAGTTCAAATCAATTAAATTCTTTAAGAGAGATGATCGCTAAACTTGCAAAACAAAGTCATTACGAGGCTTACAAAAATTCTTTTCAGGCACACAGCCCAATGGAAGTACCGCAAGATGTTGTAGAAGATTTTACAGAAAAATTTACAGTTAAAAACTTTAAAGAAGATATCAAATCTGTATTTCCGGTATTGTACAGATTAATGCAAGAAGATAATACCATAGGCTATGACGACATAGTCGCAATGACCACACAAGAAGATTTCTCAAACGACGATGATGAAATTAATACAACTCCAGAGGCATTTGATCCGTTTGCACGTTTTGAAAACTGGGCAATGGCCCTAGGCGAAGAAAGTGGCATCCAGAGTGATGATCAAGAAACCAAGGCCACTGCAATTAAAGAGTTACAAGAATTAGTAGGACAACATTTTCCAGCAGGTGACAATGGCATGAACGCTATTCAAAGTCTAAAAGGAATTGTTGACGATTCAAGATTATATCAAGAAATTAAACAACAGGCAAAAGAAGAAGGCGACGATTCGTGTGTAAGAGGTCTAGTAAAAGATTGGCTAGAACAAAATGCACCCGATGTAGTTAATGAATTAGACTTTGGCGATTATCAAGAAGAAGAACCTGCAGGCGAAGAGCCGGTGACAGCCCAAGGGGGTGAAGAAACTGCACCAGAAGAAGTCCCGCGAGAATCTGATGATAAGCAAGATGATACCCCGCCATGGGATAATGACGACGAAGAATCAAATTTTAAAAAGCCCAACAATCCAAATCGTACAGGCCAAGATAGTGCTAGAGCATTAGCTCAAAAAGGCATGAAGCAACAAATGAATGTGAAAGAGATTGCTGAATTTGTTCATAGTTTTTATGATAGAGATTCAGGAACTTTTCCTAAAGGGCCAGAAGGAGTCGCTACAATGGTAGGCAAGAAATTTGGCGAGCAAGCAGAAGCCGTTGCTCGAAAGTTTGTTGAAAGAATGGCTCCACAACAACAATCACCAGAGATAGCAGAACTAGCTCGTATTAAAGAACTAGCTAGTTGGTAACAATTGTTCGTAGCAGTTAGAGTCTAGTTAACTCTATTAGATTGAGCACTTAGGTGCTCTTTCTTTTGGCTTTATAAATATGTGTATGAGAAATCTCAATATCTTTTTTAGTCTAGCACCAGCACCTGCATTTCTGTTAGGAGCAGCGATCAGCTATGCATACTCACATCACAACATATGCGGCGCATTTACTCTAGAAATGCCTATCATGTGGTTAATTATGGCAGCGGCACACATCAGTCCTTGGCTCATGTGGTGGCAGCAAAGAAAGTTTCAAAAATTCCAAACTCGTCCTGATAAACAGCAGTGATAGTGTCCATCCAGCACCGACAATATATCTTTATATAAATTCCACAATCTATCCGGATATTGCTCATAGTAGCCCGAGTCAATATAGCCTATGTCATAGGCCTTTACTATACCGTACGGACCACGTATGTACATGTTTGTAATAATACCGTGATCTGATTCGCCCAGTAGTTCCTGAGCAAACAGTAGTTGGGAGTCAATGTGTTGCCAATCCATATAGTATATAGTCGCTTTTTATTTTGGCTAGATTGATTGTCAACTAATCACCGACCTGCCGCGTTATATATATATGCAAGAAGAAAAACACCTTAACTGTTACAGTGATTTAAAATCGGATAAAAACGATCACGAACCACAGTCATTGCCAATCTTGCCTACATCATATGATTGGAAATATTCAAACTGTGATGAAAAGCGAACAGGGCCGTGTCAAAGAACAGATGTTATAACTTTGAGCATATTTCATTAATCTAAAAGGAACTCAAAATGAAAACTATCGCAACTTTAATCGCAACAATGTTTGCCGCAACTGTGTTTGCCGCTGAGCCAGCTAAGGCGCCAGCAACTCCTGCAGCCGCACCAGCTAAGGTAGAAGCCAAGAAGGAAGAGAAAAAGCCTGCAAAAAGTGACGGTGCAAAGAAGGACGCACCTAAAGCAGACGCAAAGCCAGCTGCTACTCCAGCAAAGTAAGTTCGATTTAGAAGATAGTGATCTCGTTGTTGACGATGAGGTTACTTTTGGTCGTAATCGACGCAGTGAAGAGTTTGGTAAAATAGTTCAGGATGATGAACTATCAGACTATGTGAAGTTTAGATTATGGCTGGCTAGACAAAGAGCAATGGCAAAGTATAGGGAAAAGTGGGCATGACCCACTTTTTCTTTTGGTGAAACAAGTCAAAAACATAGTAGATAATCGTTGACTTCGCTAAATAAAAAGCGCATAATAATACATGTGCATAAGGCATATAAAACATTTTAGGCATATCATAGGAGGCATTTAAAATGGCATCACTCGCAGAAATCCGTGCTAAACTTCAAGAAGCACAATCAAAGTCCACAGGACAATCCACCGGCGGTGGAGACAACGCAATTTACCCACATTGGAATATGGCCGAGGGCAAGGAAGCAGTAATTCGCTTACTACCTGATGGTAATCCCAACAACACATTCTTCTGGGTAGAACGTGCAATGATCAAATTGCCATTCGCAGGCATCAAAGGTGAAACAGATTCCAAACCAGTCCAAGTACAAGTCCCATGTGTGGAAATGTACAATGATGGTTCTGTTTGCCCAATCCTTAGCGAAGTGCGTGGTTGGTTTAAAGATAAATCACTAGAAGAAATGGGTCGTAAGTATTGGAAGAAACGTTCATACATTTTCCAAGGCTTCATTGTTGAAGATCCGCTCAAAGAGGAAAAGACTCCAGAGAACCCAATCCGTAGATTTATCATTGGTCCTCAAATCTATCAAATTATCCGTTCAGCATTGATGGATCCGGAGTTGGAAGAACTGCCAACTGACTATCTTAAAGGTGTCGACTTCCGCATTGCCAAGACATCAAAAGGCGGATTTGCTGACTACTCTACTAGTAAGTGGAGCCGTCGTGAACGTGCATTAACTGAGATCGAAGCAGGCGCATTGAACGCTAACGAACTGTTTAACTTATCAGACTTTTTACCTAAGAAGCCAACTGATGTTGAATTAAAAGTTATGAAAGAAATGTTTGAAGCATCAGTTGATGGTGAAGCATATGATATGGACCGTTGGGGACAATACTTCAAACCGGCAGGTATGGGTCAGGCAACTGGCGACCCGCATCGTGCAACTGCCAACACAGCCACACCAGCTGCCAAAGCAAATGACGACTATGCAGATAACGAACCTGTTTCTGTAGCAAGTGCGCCAGCAGCCGCAGCGGCTCCTGCAGGTGGTGACGGTGCTAGTCGTGCGCAAGATATTCTTGCCATGATTCGTAATCGTCAGAAGTAATTAGACTAAACATAGAGTGTGGGGCAACTCACACTCTATTTCTCAACAGGGCAAAAATAATATGGCAAAAGCATTTGATATTTCTAAATTTAGAAAGTCAATTACTAAATCTATCGACGGT